>Ga0180732_1000252_pt1 | contig 51393 bp, 63 predicted proteins | sample KR11_01MetaG_FD_148674 | JGI IMG/M metagenome (GOLD analysis project Ga0180732, IMG submission 148674) | Groundwater microbial communities from the Olkiluoto Island deep subsurface site, Finland - KR11_0.1 MetaG | ecosystem: Environmental > Aquatic > Deep subsurface > Groundwater | place... | reverse complement strand
AATACCAGAGATTAAGAAAGATGGGAGAACAAAAAATATGTATAAAATAAGGATCGTTTCAACTACATTGGTTCATATAATGAACAAGATGTTTGGTGTTCCAATTGGGAAAAAAGGCAAAAAATTGAAAATTTCTGAACAAATATTCAGATCTCATGATAGAACAGTTATTTCATTCTTACGTGCATATTTTGACTGTGATGGTTATTCTGCACAAGGTACAAGAGAAATTGAAATAAGTTCTGAAAGTAAGAACATGATATCCGGTACAAATCTTCTGTTAAAGAGATTTGGAATAATGTCTACAATATCAAAGAAGATAATCAATAAGGTTCCATATTGGAGATTGTTTATAAGAGCTAGATATGCAGAATTGTATACTGATAAAATAGGATTTATGATTATGGATAAAATGAAAAGGGCATCTGAATACAAAAGTATAGGTATTAAACAAGGTTGTGGAAAGCAGGATTTAATACCAGTTGGAAGCTTACTTGAGGAAATAAGAACTTCTTTGGGATTTTCTATAGGAGAATTGCAGAACGTTTGTAATAGTTATGGTCAATATGAAAGAAATGGGATGATCTCAAGAGAAAGCCTGGCTAAAGTAGTAGATTTATATGAAAAAAATGTTAACGGAATACATTTTAAATTTTTAAGTATTATAAGAAATAATACAATTTTACTTGATAAAGTATTTTCTACAGAAGCTATAAATTCATTAATATATTATTATACTCAAAATGCTTTTATTGAAGAAGATAATGGTTTAATAGTACTTACTAAAAATGGATTAAGTTTTTTGGAGAATATTTCTAATTTTGATTCAAAAATTGCTATTGAACATCTTAATAATTTGTGTAATTCTGATGTTTGTTGGTCAAAGGTCGATAAAATTGAAAATTATAAAAATGAAACAGGATTTGTATATGATTTAACCGTAGAAGATAATCATAGTTTTATAGCTGATGGAATAATAGTTCATAATACAACTTCAATTGGTAAACTTGCTAGATTTTATCAACGAAAGGGTTTGAAACCAGCATTAATTGGTTGTGATGTTCACCGACCAGCTGCTATGGATCAATTGAAACAATTAGCTGAACAACTTGGTGTTCCTTATTATATTGACAAAGTAAATAAGGACGCTGTAAGTATAGCAAGAGCAGGACTGAAAGCTTTAGAAAAAAATGATATTTTAATATTTGATTCGTCAGGTAGAGATGCTTTAGATGGAGAGTTAGCTAAAGAATTAAAAGAATTGGGAGAAGTAATAAAACCCGATGAGGTTATTTTAGCAATACCAGCTGATCTTGGTCAAGCTGCTGGAGAACAAGCTTCTGAATTTAATAAGTTAGTTGGAATTACTGGAATATTTTTAACAAAAATGGATGGAACAGCAAGAGGTGGTGGAGCAATAACAGCTTGTTCTATAACAGATGCTCCTGTTAAATTTATTGGTGTGGGTGAAAAAATGGATGCTTTAGAAGTGTTCGATCCGGAACGATTTATTTCTAGATTGGTTGGATTTGGAGATCTTCAAGCTTTAGTAGAAAAAGCTAAAGAATCAATGGAACCCGAAAAGGCAGAAAAAATAGCTGAACGTATGAGTTCTGGTAAATTTACAATGGATGATTTTTATGAACAACTTAAGGGTATGGGAAAGATGGGTTCTCTCAAATCTATGATGGATATGATACCTGGCATGGGCGGTATGAAACTTCCTAAAAATTTAGACCTTAACAAACAAGAAGGCAAGATGAAGAAATGGAAATATGTGATAGAGTCTATGACCAAGGCTGAACGTGAAGATCCAGAATTGATTGATTCTTCTAGAGTAAGTAGAATTGCAAAAGGATCTGGAACCGATGAAACTGTAGTAAGAGAGCTTCTTAAGAATTTCAAACAGTCTAAAAAGATGATGAAAATGATGACTGGAAAAGGAATGAAACGAGGAGCCATGTCTAGATTTGCTAAAAAGTTCAAAGGAATGATGTAACGTTAATCGTTGTATGTCGCATCACTTTTATATATCAGTTTATACAAAGCTTTTGATATGCCAATAGGGATACTTTACACGAAAAACATTCAGTGTGAAAATAGAGCTTGTAATAATGGATGCCCATTACTAAAAATGGCTCAGGATAATAGTCATAAACTTGGTGGATTTCCTGAAACTGAAGCTGGTAAATATCATCGAAAAATTACAGTTGAGGGTGAAACTATTTTAGACGTTGATTACACAATGATCGGTTCAGGTATTTTAGAGATATCTGGTCAAAGACAACATACTCCTGATCGTAGAGAATATTGCCATCTAATAATTAAAAAGAGCAAGGACAATGGCTCTGAAAACTACCTTCCTGATATTGATGTTTTCAAAAAATTATCGCCATCAGTGTAAGGTTTAAATGTTTTTGCTTCTAAGTAATTCTATGCCATAATTTGATAGTACTGGTAAAAGACCAACTAAAGTCGAATATTATTTAGGAATTGCTTCTGCTGTTCTTAGAAGAGGAACATGTTTGCGAAGAAATTATGGTGCAGTTATTGTTAAAGATGATATGATTGTTGCTACAGGATATAGTGGTGCTCCAACAGGTTCACCAAATTGTATTGATCATAGTGTATGCCCTCGCGAAGAAGCAGGAATACCTTCTGGTCAAAGATATGAATTGTGTAAATCAATTCATGCTGAAGAAAATGCTATAATTCCTACATCAAGAAAAGATCTTGATGGATCTATTTTATATCTTTCTGGAGTAAATGCTAAAACTGGAAAAACAATTGAAGCAGAACCGTGTATTAAGTGTAAACGATATATAATTCAAGCTCGTATTGAAAAGGTTGTTATGAAAACATCTGGTTATGAGTTCGAAGAATATTGGGTTTCTGAAACAGTAAATGAAGTTGTTGATTTGCAACAGAAAACAATGGATGAGTTTAAGCCAAGAAAAGTAGATGATATTAAATAAACTTTATAAACGTTTAAGACACAATTTGTTTTGATTAATATGGTAGTAAAATCACATGGAAAACATAGAAGAACTAGAGATAAGCTGAGAAAGAACACTAGAATTACTGTTAATCAATATCTTAAGAAATTTAACATTGGTGATAGAGTTGCAATTGTAATTGAATCAGCTTCTATGGAATCTATGCCATGTAAGAGATTTCAAGGTTTAACTGGAAAAGTTATAGGAGAGAGAGGAAGAGCTTATTTTATTGAAATTAATGATTGTGGAAAACCTAAAAAGGTTTTAACAATGCCAGAGCATTTGAAGGTGATTAAATAATGTATCATCCAGCAAAAGTTATTGAAATATTTTCAACTGGTAAGGATATTAAATCAGCTGATACTTCTATTCAAGTTACATTAGAAATGTGGGATGATAATATTCTTACATTTCAAATCAATTCTAAACTTGGGAAAATAGCAAAAGAAGGAGATATTGTAATAGTTGATTATGGAATGAAGTCTATTAAAGAACCAGTTCCAAAGCATGATATAGTAAAAGTTTTGAAAGGAAAGAAAGGAGAAAAGATGTGGAAAAAATATCAAGACTTTTTAAGAAAAAATAAACCAAGTGCTAAAACTTCAACTCCAGTTATTTCTAGACCACCTGTTCAGTATATAGGATAGCTTTTTATACTTAGAATTCTCTAATATTGTTTCACGAAAGGGTGATAAATATGGAAAACAATACAATAAAAATTGGAGATGAAATACTCTATAGTAAAGATAGACAGTCACCACCAACAGTACCAGGAAAGATTACAAATCTACGTCATTTAGACGTGTACATTGATGGCGATATGAATAGATATACTGGACATATTAGAAGAATTGATGAAATTACACGATCTGAAAAATATTAATTTAAATTTTCTTTGACACGTAAAATCCGTCTTTTGAGTAGCCAAGGCTGTAGAAGTATTGTTTATTTAAAGTTTTATTTACTATTATAATTATGTTTGAATCAATTAAAAAATTAGATGCACAAATGGCTAGATTAAAGGGTAGAATTTCTAGATCTGAAAGAAAACTTGATGATGATAAAGCAACATATAAGGAGCTTAGTGTTGAAAAACAATATCACACATTTGTTAAAGATGTAGAAACAAATGGTGAAAAATATAATCTCAATGTTCCAGGGATAGTTGAAAATTTGGATATGATGAAAAACTATATTGATAATACTTTCTTTGACGATGCAGAGAACATTTCATCAGATATTGAAAGCGAAATTTACAATAGAAAATTTCAAAGATGTTTGATTGAAATATCATCAACCAGAACGAAGATATTAGAAGCTAGTCGCAAAGAATTAGATTTAACAGGCGTGCTAGATATATTAAATAATGCTAAGCATGAATTAAGAATAAAAGAATTTGATTCTGCCATGGAATATGCAAAAGAAGCTTATGATATGGTAGATAATCTTTTGAAGGAATTTACAGTGGTTTAGAAACATATGGCCCTTCTTTTTTATAGCCTAATTTGTAGAAGTATTCTCGAACACCCACACCAGAAATGACAACCATCTTATTACATTTTAATTCTTTAGTAATTTGCTCTGCTTCAATCATAAGTTTTTTACCATATCCTTTATGTTGCCAGGTTGGTTCACCATTTATTTTAGCCATTCTCCCATAAGTGTGTATTTCTCTAACAATTGCTGTTTTGTTTGTTATTTCTTTTCTAAACGATTCAGTTGGTATTCTTAATCTTAAAAGTGAAACAAGTGCTCCATTATCATCTTCATAGCTTAGGAAGATTTCTTTCCCACCCGACGCTTGATAATCTTTTCTTTTTAATTTAAGTTCTCCAATTGTTTTTCCATCTTTTTCTAAATATCCAACTTCCCTACACCTTATACATTTGCATTTAATATTCAATTCTTTTAATTTGGTTTGAATCTCATCTCTAAGATGAGAATAGACGCATTCAGATGCGATATATTCAGCTGGAAGGTCTCTCATAATTCTCATTATTCGAACATGATTTGGGATAAGTTGTTTTATTTTAACAATTAGGTCTACAATTTGTTCAGTAGAATATGGTTTGTAAACCCCTTGGTTATACATTTCTTCAAGTTTGGTTCCACGGATTACGAATGTTGGATAAATTTTAATTTGATCAGGTTGATATCGTTCGTCGTTGAATAAAGTTTTAAACATCTCTAGGTCTTTATCAGAGTTTGATCCAGGAAGTCCTAACATCATATGGTAACTGATTTTGAATCCTGCGTTTTTTAGAAGTTTAGTTGCTTTAATTACATCTTCAACTGTATGACCACGTTCAGTTATTTTATGTATTTCATTATCTAAGGACTGGACACCTATTTCAATTCTTGTACATCCATAGTTTAACATTTGATCAATTGTTTTTTCATTAATCATATCTGGTCTAGTTTCTAAACATAGTGCTACTATTCTATTTTCAGCAGTTTCATTTACTTTTTGCGCTTCTTCAAGTGAATTAGATACAAAACCATTTGCTCCATCAAAACAACCTTTGATAAACTCTTTTTGATAATCAGTTGGGTAATTGTTAAACGTTCCACCCATTATTATAAGTTCTATTTTATCTGTTGGGTGTTCCATTAATTTGAATATTTTGATTCTAGATTGAACTTGTTTATATGGATCATAATCTAAAGACGATGCTCTTAGAACTACTGGAGAAGTTTTAGTATAGCTTTCTGGCACTCCTATTTGAGTTGGGCAATATATGCATTTTCCGTGTGGACAGGGGTATGGTTTAAGCATAACAGCTAATGGCACTATACCTGATAGTGATCTTACTGTTTTTTTCATAGTTTAATTTAATTGAGTAATCTATATAAATCATGATAGATAGAATATTCTTATGGTAGATTACATTGGGTTGTTAACAGCTTTTATAGTAAGCCTTTATTCTGGCTATGAAGGACAATTAATCACGTTAGCAATTTACACGGTTGGTATGGTTTTTTATGCAATAGTTATATGGCATTTTTATAGAAGTTTAGCAAAAAAAGAGATATTTCAAAAGAAAGGAATTAGTAGTTATGTTTTAAAATACTTAGTATTGTTTCCTTTAGTTGCTTCTGTTTGGTTTTTGATAATTTCAATGTTTTTGTTTTTCTTAGCAAAGGGTTTGTCAGTAGATCAAGTCTTATTGGCTTCAATAACAATTGTTTCATCTGTTAGAGCAGCAGCTTATTATAATGAAGATCTTTCAAAAGATTTAGCTAAGATGATACCATTTGCGCTTCTTGGTATTTTTATTGTTGATCCAAGTTATTTTTCATATGAACTTGTAATTCAAAGAATTGATGTATTGCCATCTTTAATGCCTTTAATATTAAGATATTTATTGTTTGTATATATTTTAGAAATTACATTAAGAACCTTCCATAATTTATTACATAGAGAACCTAAGAAAAAATAATTCTTATGCAATTAAAAGAAGTTTATGACGAGATAGCAGAAGATTGGAATAATAAACATCAGTTTCCACATCCAGCGCAGCTTATTACATTAAAAAATTGGAAAGGAAAGATACTTGATTTAGGTTGTGGGAATTGTATTAATCTTACTATTTTTGAAGGATCTGAATTATATGGACTCGATTTTTCTGAAAATATGATAAAAGAAGCTGAGAAATTTTGTAAGGATAATGAGATGGAAGTTCTTTTGAAAGTTGGAGATATATTAAATACTGGATATCCTGATAAATATTTTGACTATATCATATTTTCTAAAGCCATTCAACATCTTAAGAAAAAAGATCATTTTAAGGCGATGATAGAACTTAGGAGAATATTGAAAGATGGTGGAAAATGTTTTATCGCTTGTTGGAACAAGAAATATGAAGATAATCTGGATAAGAAAAAAGAAGCAATGATTCCATGGATACTTGGTGATAAGATTTATGAAAGATATTATTATTTTTTTGATGAACAAGAACTTATTGATTTAATTAAAGAAACGGGGTTTAAGGTTAAAGAAAAGTTAAGTGAATCTGATTCTAAGAACATATGTTTGGTTATATCATAAACTTTTAAAGCATTGGGTGGGATATTCTTAGTATGGCTTAGATAGTGTAGCTCGGTTAACATAAGAGATTGTGGCTCTCTTGACGGGGGTTCAAATCCCCCTCTAGGCCCCATTATGGTTTATTTTATTATTGATTTATGATAGGAATAAAGAATAAGACGTCAATTAAGGGTTGATAGTAAATATCTTAAGAAGACAGAAAGAAAGATTTCTATTTGGCCAGAGCTCGGATAATATCTGCTCTAGCAATTATTCCAACTAATTTTTTACCTTCAACAACAGCTAATCTTTTAATGTTTTTATTATTCATTATTTCAGCTGCTTTAATTATATTTTCATTTGGTTTAATGATAAATACTTTCTTTTCCATAAAATCATTGACTTTTACGTTTTTACAATGTTTTTTCATATTTTCAATGTTGGGGGTTTTAACAAGTTCAACAATTAGTTTAAATGCAGTATTACTATCAAATCTAATTTTAGGTAAACAAACATCAATAGTTTTAAGAACATCTGATTCAGTTACCATTCCTTTGATACAATTATTTTTATCAACTACTGGCATTCCGGATATTCTATATTTAGAAAAAATACTAAGAACATCTTGAAGATTATCGGTAGGTTTTACAGAGATTACTTTTTTGGTCATAATTTCTTTAACAAGCATAATAGATTATTTACGAGCCGTAATATAAATGTATTCTCCAAACTGCCATTCATCTCTATCAACCTTAATGTCTTTAAATCCAGCTTCTCTAAATACTGTTTTAATAGTTCTGTTATGATGTAAGAAAGGATGAGTAGTTATTGTTGGTGCAATTATTGCTAGGAAACTTACTTTACCATTTTTCTTAAGTGATTTGTTTATTTTTTCTAACTCTTTTTCTGGATTGATAAAGTAATTAATTGCAATTGAAGAAACAACTCTATCAAACATTCCTATTTTAAATGGGGAGGCCTTTGTTAGTTTAGTGTAAATTATGTTATTATGTTTTTTCCCAGATTTCATAGCTTTTTTTAATTGTTTTTCTGAAATATCGCCAGCAACAACTCTATAACATTTTTTAGCTATCATCCTAGTTGTTATTCCTGTTCCACATCCATAATCTAAAATAATGTGATCATCGTCTATATCTGCACTTTCCACAACTTTTTCTCTGTGCTCTGTTCTAACTAGTATTCTCAGAGCATAAATATCAAAGATAAAACCAATCTGATCAAAATATTTTTCTATAAAGTTTCGATCAGTTTGTAGTTTAATTATTAGGTATGCCGGAAGTCCTAAAATTATCATTCCTAATGCAAATGCTAATATATTAATTGATGGTTCGTGTGTTATCCATAAAAATATTAAATAAAAATTGAATATGATAACTGCAAGAGGTCCAATTATTCCAAATGGTGCTTTAAAGTATCTTTTTACTTTAGGTTTGCTAAATCTTAGTTTTATAACACATGCCATTATAACTGAATATGTTATCAAAACTAATGGAACAAGTAGTGTAAGTAGATACTGATAGTTTCCAAATGCTATTAGAGTTATTACAATTGTTATTATTGTTTGAAATAAAATAGCAATATGTGGTGTTCCTCTTTTTTTATGTATTTTTTTAGCATCAGAAATAAATACTTTATCTCGGGCCATAGCAAATAATAATCTAGGTGAAGAAATAATCCACCCAGCAGCTGTACCAATGATAGGAATAAATATAATGAAGGCAAATATTTTACCAAAGCTTTCTCCGAATAAAACTGATGCAACAGCTACAAGTGGTGCTTTTTCTTGTGAAAATGTTTCCCAATTTATAACACCTAAACAAACTGTAGTTAATAATATTGCTAAAATCGATATTATAATTGTAGAAATTATTAATGCTTTTGGTATTGTTCTTTGTGCATCTTTGACTTCTTCAGCTAGAAAGGTAATTGTTTCCCATCCAAAGAAGGTTTCAGCTATAAAAAATATTGCAAGAAAAACTGTTGAATTTGGAAATACAAAAAACGGAGTAAAATTATTAATATCGATTTGAAACATGCCCGGTATTATAATTACAAGAAGTGCAGCAATTGTCATTACTCCAAATATTAATACCATTTTTGAACTTTGTTTTATTCCACTATAATTAATTAAGTTGAAAAATAATATGAAAAATAAAGATACTATAAGACTTGTTGTAAATTCAGCTCCTGGAAGAAGATAATAAACAGCACCAACAATAAGCATTGAAGTTGTTATATTAGCAATTATCCAAGACATCCAACCCAATATAAATGATGGAATTTCTCCAAAAGCTTGTTTAACAAATTCATATGTACCACCTGCTTTAGGAAACATGCTAACTAATTCTGCAAAATATAGAGATATGAAAATTGCGATAACTGACATTATTGCCCAGGATAATAATGAAGCAGGACCAGCATAATGAGCACCTAAAGCAGGAAGAAAATATATTCCAGTTCCAACTATTGAATTAATTGTAAGAAGTATGAGAGTTTTAAAACCAATCTCTTTTTTCAATTGTTGCATAAAAATAATTATTCATTTTGTTATATAAAGAATATTTGATAATTCAAAAGAGCAATTATATAACCAAAAAATAAAATTATTAGAATAATTCCTTGTTTTTTACCATATGTTGTAGCAGAAGTTAAGAATAGGAATATCATACTTGTAAATAATAAAAATATTGCTAAAAACTTAGAAACCGGACCTATAACTATTGGTGCAATAATAGCTGCTGAACCAAGTATTAAAGTCAAATTAGTTACAAGTGAACCAATTAAATCACCTATAGCTAATGATATATTCTTTCTTTTTATTGCTATAAGAGATATTGACAATTCTGGCAATGTTGTTCCTATAGCTAATATACTTGCCCCTATCAATGATTCTGCTATTCCAAACAATGATGCTATTTGTATTGCGGAATCTGTTACAAATTTAGCACTTATTATAACAAGAATTATTGAAGCAACTGCATATGCAAATGTTTTAACTGTTTCAACAGTTTTTAAACCTTCATATTTAATTTTCTTAGGTTTAAGTTTATAGCTATTTTTGTATATACTGTAAAAGAATAATACAAATGTTGTTATACAGAATAATCCAAAGAGAAATCCAATTTCATTTAAAAACACAAATGCAAGTGAAACAGCAGATATAATTGCTATTGTTCTTATAAGTTGTTTATAGTCTTCTTTGCTTGTCTTAATAGTTACAAGTATAGCCATGATTCCAAAAATCAATGTCATATTAATTATGTTTGCACCAAATAAATTTCCAACACTTAGTAGTCCTTCTCCCTTTAAACTTGATAAAATAGCTATAGAAAATTCTGGTAATGATGTAATAATAGATATAAACAAGAAACCGATAGCCATTTGAGTTACTTCAAGTAGTTTTGCAAGCCTTATTGAATACAATATTGACATTTCACTTGATTTAATAAGTATTATCAAACCTACTAGTAGTATGATGCCTTCTATGAACATACTTTTATAATAGAGTTTTGCCTATAAATAAGTATGGAAATTATATCAGCAATAGGCGTCTTAACATTATTTAGTATTACAATATTTTTAGGTTATATTGGAAATTTAATTTTTGAAAGAACAAAGATACCTGATATTGTTTGGTTATTACTTTTCGGTTTATTTGTTGGTCCAATTTTTAATTTAATTGATACAACTATGTTTGTAAAGATATCCCCACTATTTGGTGCAGTTGCTTTGTTGATTATTCTTTTTGATGCCGGATTAAATATGAATTTTTATACAATGATTAAAGAATTTCCAAGAGCTACCACATTGGCTATTATTGGAATGATTAGTTCAATGGCGGTTGTTGGTTTGGTTTCAATTTATATGTTTAATTTTGATATTTATACCGGAATAATGATTGGTGCGATTTTAGGCGGTATATCATCGCCAATAGTTATTTCAATTGTTTCTGGACTTGAGCTTAATGGAAAAGTTAAAACCATTTTAGAACTTGAATCGATATTAACTGATCCGTTATGTATTATTGTTACAATTGCTTTAATTCAGTTAATTGTTTCTTCATTTGCAGGAAATATAGTTCATGATATTATTGCTTCTTTTTCAATTGGGATAGTTATTGGTTCTATTGTTGGTTTAATTTGGCTTTCGATACTTCATATTTTGAGAAAAAGACCATTTGGTTATATGATTACTTTAGCAATTTTGCTTATATTATATGCTTTTGTAGAAACAATAGCGGGATCAGGAGCGATTGCAGCTTTATTTTTTGGACTTGTTCTTGGGAATGGAAGATTAATAACTAAAGTTTTGAAATTTAAAAGAACTATTGGTATAAAACCATTTATTAGAACATTTCATAGAGAAATGTCATTTTTTATAAGATCGTTCTTTTTCGTGTTTTTAGGTTTAATAGTTGAAATAAATATGACGTATGTTATGTATGGTGTAGTAATTGCAGCAATATTGATATTGTTGAGGATAATTGTTGCACAAATAAGTATGATTGGTTCTGGAATAACAAAAGCTGAATTGAATATTATGAGAATAATGACACCAAGAGGATTAGCAGCAGCAGTGTTAGCACAATTACCACTTCAAGCAGGAATTGTTGGTGGTAATTTGATATCAAATATCGTGTTTGTTGTTATTTTAATAACAGTACTTTATGCATCATTTGCAATTAGATTTGTTTATAAAACACCTAAGAATCTTGTTGCAATTGGAAAAAAAGAAAATATTCGATATGCTAAAGAGAAAAAATCAGCTGTGAAAGAAGGTAAACTTCAGAAAGCAAAAAAGTTAAAAAAATAGAAACCTTTTTAAAGGTTAATTACTTCTATATTAATACGCTGTGGCGGCGTTTAAGTAAGACTTGGCACTATAAAGCTAGGAATGAAATACTTATTTCTGTTCACAGTAATAAATGGGGCCACTAGTTAATATTTTTGGCTGATGTAAGTAAGGATGTGCAAACATTTCTGTGTTGTTACAGATAACCCGCAAAATTAATTCCGGTTGATCCCGCCGGAGATCACTGTTATCAGGTTTCGATTTAGCCATGCGAGGTGAGAGGGTTTAGACCCTCGCCGAACTGCTCAGTAACACGTAGTTAACTTACTCTTAGGTGGGGCATAAACTCGAGAAATTGAGGCTAATACCCCATAACTGTTTATAGCTGGAATGCTTTAACAGTAAAAGTTCCGACGCCTAAGAATAGGACTGCGGCGTATCAGGCTGTTGTGAGTGTAAAATACTCACAAACCTATAACGCGTAGAGGCCATGAGAGTGGGAGCCTCGAGATGCCTTCTGAGACATGAAGGCAGGTCCTACGGGACGCAGCAGGCGCGAAAACTTTCCAATTCATTAACGTGTGAGAAGGGAAGCCTGAGTGCTTATGCATTGCATAAGCTTTTCTTTAGCTTAAATCGCTAAAGGAATAAGTGGTGGGTAAGACAGGTGCCAGCCGCCGCGGTAATACCTGCGCCACGAATGGTGATCACGATTATTGGGTCTAGAGCGTCCGTAGCCGGTTTAGCAAGTTCCTGGTGAAATCTAACAGTAAACTGTTAGGCATGCTGGGAATACTATTAAACTTGAGATCGGGAGAGGTCGGAGGTAGTCCATGGGTAGGGGTTAAATCCTTTAATCCATGGAGGACCACCGGTGGCGAAGGCGTCCGACTGGAACGAGTCTGACGGTGAGGGACGAAAGCGTGGGGAGCAAAGCGGATTAGATATAAAAATGAGGAAACATTAAAAGCACAGAAACCTTAATGTGACTATGTTAGAATTCCGGGTAAAACAGTTTTTGAAGAAAAATCAAGATATTAAAAAAATTGATAAACTGTTTACTTGTCGAGCATCACCATATCAAATTAAGATTCCTATAAATATTTCAACAGATCTTTGTAGATTATTAGGAATAATACATGGTGATGGAAATCTTTCATCAAAGAGAATACATATTACAGACAAATGTAAAGAATATCATACCAAGGAATTAAAACCTTTGTTTGAGAAATTATTTGGAATAAAGTTAAATCTCTATCATGATGTAAATAGGAATTCATACTATAGTCATATCAAAAGTAGTATCTTATATAGATATTTTATAGATGTTTTGGAATTACCAAAAGGTGCAGTTAGACAAAATTTGATTTTGCCAAGTTTTATGCAAAAATTAGAAAATAAATTTATTGCATCTTATATTGGAGGAGTATATGATGCTGAATCAAATATAAGCAAGAGGCAAGCTCAAATTAGTTTTTCAACAACTACAAAGCAAATATTTGATTTGGTTAAAAATTTTTTAATCATAAATAATATAAAATATAGTATCTATATAAGATCTCGAAGAATTAATAAAGAATATGAAATTTACATTTATGGAAAAGAAAATATTAGGAATTTTTTAAGATATATTAAAATATCACACCCAGAAAAAATTAAGCTTTTGAAAAGGTTTCTTCATTTTTACTAGATACCCGTGTAGTCCACGCTGTAAACGATGTCCGCTTGATGTCACAAATCTTACGTGGATTTGTGGTGTCGGAGCGTAGGTGTTAAGCGGACCACCTGGGGACTACGACCGCAAGGTTGAAACTTAAGGGAATTGGCGGGGGAACACACAAGAGGTGGAGACTGCGGTTCAATTGGAGTCGACGCCGAGAAAAGAAAGCAACTATTATAAATATCAAACTTGGTAAATAATACCGGGATTGATATGGGTGTTTATCAAAAGTGTTTAAAAAACAAAGAACTTGCAGCAAATGTTCTTTTATCTTTGATTGAATTTGAATTTAGTTTGGTAAGTGACGATACGCCAACTTTGCTTCAATCACATGTCAATAAAGAACAATTAATTGCTGTATTCAGAATCTGTAAATCTCATAAATGGACAAAATTTAAGAAATTGAAACTTAAAGGCGAAAATTTTTATTTTCGTTTGACTATTGATGGATTAAAAGAAATATATGAGATAGCTGGTCCATTTGTTAGTAAAAAAAGAAATATGTGGACTAAATTAATTACAGAAAGGGCAGGAAAGAAAGGAGGATATATGAAAGAAATGCCTTCGACTGAAAAAAGAATCATCGATCTACTGCAAACGAATCATGACTGGTGGACAGTAGAAGGTGTATGTTTAAACTTAAGATTAACACCAAGTACAATAAGAAAATCATTTAGAAAAATAGATAATAGTTTTATAGAAAGGAAAAAAATCGGAAGATCGGTTTTGTGGAAATTAAAATAATAGGTGTTTTCTCTCGAATCTCACCAGGGTTGACAGTAGGATGAAGGTCAAGCTAATGGTCTTACCAGACAAGCTGAGAGGTGTTGCATGGCCATCGTCAGCTCGTACCTTGAGGCGTGCCGTTAAGTCGGTTAACGAGCGAGACCCACGCTATCATTTGCTACCATATTTTATCTTGGAGTAATCCAAAATGTAAATTATGAGCACTATGTTAGGACCGCCACTGATAAAGTGGAGGAAGGAGTGGGCAACGATAGGTCCGTATGGCCCGGATACCCTGGGCTACACGCGGTCTACAATGGTTAGGACAATGCGATGCAACTCCGAAAGGAGAAGCTAATCGCCTAAACCTAATCTTAGTCCGGATTGAGGATTGTAATTCATTCTCATGAAGCTGAAATCTCTAGTAAGCGAAAGTTAATATCTTTCGCTGAATATGTCCCTGTTCTTTGCACACACTGCCTGTCAAACCATGCGAATGGATTTTTGGTGAGGCTTTGCTTTAACAAAGTCGAGCCAGAGGTCTGTGAGTGGGGTTAAGTCATAACAAAATACTCAGTAGAATTTTTCGATTATTCCTTAGTGAATGAAGAAAAGGCAGCAAGCTTAATGCTTGTACGAGGTGAAATGAAAGGAAGTAATTTTTCTTTGCTGGTATTTTATGAAAAGGTAGCCGTACTGGAAGGTGCGGCTGGATCACCTCCTATATTTTATAATATAGATTATCCGGTGCTAGTTAATTACACAGAAGTTGCATAACATCCTTACTTACATTTGATAATTTTAAAAAAATTATTTTGCAGATGAAACTATTTCTATTACGTCTCTATTTTTTAAACGATATTCTCCTTTAATTTTCATTTTAGTTCTAACATCATATGCATATAATAGTCCTTTTGCAAGATCAGTATGTATTTTATTTGCAAAATCCATTACAGTTGAACCTGGTTTCATTAGGAAAACATCTGGTAATATGTTTCCATTTTTATCGCCTAATCCTTTTATTCCTCCTGGAAATATTGCTATGTATTTTAAGAAATCAAATACAGAATCATCTAAAGTTGTTTGTACTCCTGTTGTTTTGTATTTTTCTAAAACATTTTTCTTAATAAATTCTAAACCTTTTATTTGTTTTTCATTCATATCTTTATTTATTATTTCAAAAACTGCATCTCCTGGGTTATATTTAATCCATGTTTTTTTAGCTGCTTCTCTTAATGCTAGTTCTGATTCTGCTGAACATGGTTTGAAATAATAGTTTGGAAATTCTTTTTTTAATCTTTCATAATTTTCATGAGCTCCTGGGATATCAATTTTATTACAAGCAATTAAGATTGGTTTTGTTCTTTTTCTTAACTCGGTTGCAATTTGTTTTAATTGTTCTTCTGTCCATTTAGTTGGATCGAGCTTTGGTATTTTTAGTTCTTCTAATACATCATCTATTAGTTCTGGTTTAACTCCAAATACATCTAATTGAATTGCTAATTGTTCTGAAATTTGAACTTCTTTGTCCTGATTCATTTTTCTTGATAATTTGTTCCATCCTTTTTTTAATACTCCTAGATACCACATATCTAATTCTATTTCTAAAAATCTTACATCATTGGCTGGATCGTAAGAACCTGGCTTATCTAGTTCTCCTTTTTCATTAGCTGAACCAGAAATATCTATTACATGAATTAAAACATCTGCTCTATTAAGATCATTAAGAAACTGATTACCAAGTCCTTTTCCTTCATATGCGCCTGGTACGAGTCCAGCTACATCTATTATTTCTACTGGTACATATCTTATTCCTTTTTCACAATATCCAGTTCTTGGATTACACTGTTTATTAAATTCTTTATCTACGCATTCAACTCTTACAAAACCTGTTCCGTGATTTGGTTTAATTGTTGTAAATGGATATGATGCTATTTCTACATTTATTAAAGTTGCTGCTTTAAAAAACGTTGATTTACCAGTTGATGGTTTACCAACTATACCTATTAACATATTAGAAGTATTGAACTTAGATTATTAAATCAATATGTTGGTTCTGAATTTACTTTTTTCATTAGTCGATCTATTTTTGAATCAATCCATTCTATTGTCTCATCTGTTGGTTCTGGACCTGAAAATTTTACTGTTAGAATATTATTTTGATATGTGATACTTTGTAGAATATTTTCATTATGTTTTATTTCATCTGCTTTAAGATACCATATATATTCATCTTCAATTAGATTGCTAATATCATAATTTTTAAGTATTATATGATATTCATGAAAACCCGGGTTTTCTATTACTTCTGCTTGTTCTAATGGATTATATAACATAATTATAATTAAAAATTAAAAGAATTTAAATGGTTAAAAATAATAGAACCCCCAAAGTCACACCAACTTGATGTATAAAATAACCTTAAGAATTACAAAATTTTATTTACTCATCTTCAGGTTTTTCTTCATCTTCAGATTCTTCGTTTGATTCTTCAACTTCTTCCTTTACTTCTTTTGTTTCTGTTGATTCATCAGCTTTTTTGACTTTTGTTGCCATTGGACCTTTTTCACTTTGTGATTTTTCGAATTCTACTAGATCTCCTTCTTGTGGTGAATAATCTCCAATAACTTCATTTTTGTGGAAAAACAAACCTCTTTTTTCACCAATATCGATGAAACCAAAGTTTTTGTCATCTAACCACTTTTCTATTTTTCCTTTCATAAATTAACCTCCTTAACATTGCGAACTTTAATTTTTAAGTTCACTGTGTGTTAATTGGTTATACACACTTTAAATAAGAAAGATTTATGGTGGACTCAGGGGAATGTGACTAAAAGGTACAAACCCCCTTTTTAGATAATATCAATATGATGTTTAAGCTTTCTATGTTCTGGAACAATATGTAAATTATTAAGTTCATCTGTAAATTGTATTTCTCCCCAAAGAATAAATTGATTCGGAGTTGTTATTGTTTGACAATTGTCTCCATTAATATCACAAGATTCTCGTGTACTCTCTTTTTCAACCGTATTATCACATAAAACATTAAATGTTAATATTTCCGTTGTATATGGAATTAAACTACTTTCTCTTCCTATTATCGTATTTTCAGTAGAATCAAAAGTTACTTGACATACTTCTTCAACATCATTAGCAAACGCGGTTCTTATATCAGCATTTAATATTTTGTAAGTAATATCATTGAATTGATAATTTTCAAGTTGAATTCCTATTTCTGTTGTTTCTCCTATGTTGATAATTGTTGATATTATTCTTTGAGCTGGTGCAGTAGCAGGGTCATCATCTGTATCCTCACTACCTTCTACATTTGTTAATTCGTTTATTTTCAAGTCGTCTTTATGAACTGGTTTACAAACTTCTTCTTTGTAACTTATTATATCAGAATATCCATTCTCTCCGTTAAGTCGTGCGTTGGACCATAACTCTATATCTTCGCTAGTTTTTAAAAAACTAAACACATAATCTTTTCCAATAATTGAATCAAGATCAATAGTGCATTTTACCATGTAAAGAAAACTATCACCAAACTTTTCTGTTTCAAGACATAATTCAGAGAAACTAAACATATTGTAAACCTGTTCTTCACATTCTACAGTAGTCATTCCGCTTTCAAGACATGACATATACTCTTCACGTACAATAAAATCTTGTTCAAGCGGCTCATTTACATCTAATCTAACTGAAACTCTTTCAGTATTTTTTTCACAGTTCAGGATTGTAGTATCTACCTCTAAAATTATCTCATCTGTTAAGTAAGTATAATCGATAAGTTTTCCATAAAAATTATATTCTATCGCATTCATAGTCATTTCTGTTCCTGTATTTCCACCTCTTCCTGTGCTTTGTTCTTCAACACAACCACTGATTAACACTATAGAAATTAGAACAAGTGTTAATAAAATTTGTTTTTTCATCCAAACCAACTGAACATGCCCTTAGCACTATTTTCTTTTTTTTCAGCTTTCTTAAGTATCTCTCCTGCCTGCTCTTGCAATGATTCGGCTTGTTCTACTAAAATAGATTTAGCTGGTTCATCAACTTGTTTAGAAATCTCTAATAATAAATCTGCAGTTTTTATTAATCTTTGTCCCTGACTTTTTAAAAATTCAGCATCTTCTTTTTCTTGTTCTACAACCATTCCGAAGAACCATTTAAACCTATAGCCAAATCCTCTTTCATCGATTTCTTTTTCAAAAGTATCTGTATCTGTACTAACCTTTAATATTTCTTCCTGAACTGTTTCAATTTCTACGGCTTTTTCCCCAACTACTTTTGATTTAATTGTTTCTAACTGTTTAACTCTTGCAACAGCAACTTCATCTACTTGTAGAGTCTGTCCAGTATAACTAACTCGTAATGTCGCATATTTCCAGCTATCATCTATTGATATAAAATTTATTACAGCACCAAATACGGGTTTTGCTTCTGTAAGAGGTAATGTTATTGTTTCTGATTTATCTTCAAACAATACTTCAAGTTTGATTGTTTGTTCGTATTTACTTATTCCCCAAAGATAAATTTTCAATGGATTATTATTCTTATCTAAATAATCTACTATTTTAACTGGCTGTCTTTCCTGCAATTTGAACATTTCTCCCAATTCTGCATATGTCCCATAAATAGTTTCTTCCGAACCGATTGGTTCTATTATAACGCCTTCACTTTCTTCTTCTACAGGTGTTATTTCACTTTCTTCTTCAATTAATGAATTACTTGGAGTTTGTACTCTCAAACTCACACGATCTTTACTTCCAAAAGGAGGATTTAAATCATAGAAAATAGAATCTATAGTAATAAACATTGTATTTTTGCCAGAAAGAACACTCTTTGGTTCTGTTGTGCTAACCCAATATTCTAATACAACATTTGTATCGGGATCAATTGCCTTTATCTTTGCTGTTTCTCCACTAACTTCAGAAATCATAAAACGATTGCCACTATAATCATACAAATATTCCATCATTGGTGCCTGATAATAATTATAAACATAACAATTTTCATATACTGGACCGTCTTCTGCTGAGCACTGATCAACTTTACTTTTAAGAAGACAAACTTGATAAGCACTTTTTATACAAGTATATTCATTTTGACAAATTACCCCATCACAAACTTCATTAGGGATCATTGTTATAGATGTAGAAAGCATGTTATTAGCTTCATTTGTTTCAATTACTTGATTTTGTGGATCAACAGTTGCAATAATATCTATTGTTCTTACTGTTTTCAATGAGCTACCGTCAGACAAATATCCATAACCTGTTTCTGTACATGTTTCTCCTGGTAAAAGTTCTGTACTACCACATACATTATCAACATAAACGCTCAATTGTGGTATCTGTGGATTTATTCCAAATGTTTGTGTTGCCGCGCTTCCAACATTACTAACTTTTATATAATAATATATTTTTTTAGGATTATCGTTGTTATCAAATGTATATGTTATTTTTTCAACCTTCAAATCAGCTGCTGTAGTATTTTCAACACATACTGCATCTTGACAATTACACTGAGTAAATTCAATCCAATAATATGGGTCTCCTCCTGCAACAGTTCCACAAAAATAATGCAAAAATCCATATTCTCCAGAACCACTACTATATCCACACTTATCAGTCAGTGTTTTTACATAACCATCATCATAAGAAACCGTTATTGATTTTTCTGACTCTACACAGCTGGTTATTTCTTGAGCAAATACAGAAACGGAACTTAACGATATCAAAATCGTTACTATTATAAAACAAATCATTAAATTATTTATTCTCATAATTAAAATGCTATTTCTATGCTTATATAAACTTCTATTTAGTTCGGTCAAAACCTAACCAATCTTAATTTTATAAACATTACTCTATAATTCTATTCATGGAAATAGATAAGAAAACAATTAAGCTATTATCATCAGATACCAGAGTAAATATTTTAAAAAGTCTATCAAGAAGAAGAAAAACATTAACTGAGTTAGCTTCTGAGTTTGATTTAGCTAAATCTACTATTACTGAACATCTAAGTAAATTAGAAGAATCAAATCTAATCATAAAACAAGAAACTGGAAGAAAATGGATTTATTATGAACTATCTTCAAAGGGTGAAAAATTAATAAAACCTAAAACTCCAACACCGTTCGTAATTTTACTAACATTAGGAATCATAATCATAATATTTGGATCAATGAGTTTAGGAATAATGGACTCAGGTTCTTCTCAATTTCAATCAGCTGAAACAACAGCAAAACCATCTATAGACGGAATAGTACACGAAGAAGTTAATCAATTTAATCCTTTACCTATTAGTTTGGTTGTATTAGGTTTAATTGTTGTAGTATTTAGTGTGTATAAAATTAAAAAATTAAAATCTTAATTTTGATGAACTCAGGGTAATGTTACTAAAAGGTGTGGTGGACTTAATTAACAGCCACATAATCTTTTACAACATTGTTCTATTTCTGCGTCTGCTCTAACCATTTCTTCTTTTAATCACATTATATCTAATTCTTAATTGTTCTTAAATAACCCGTATACTCACAGTTTACTATATATGATAAATGTTATACTATAAGTTCATTATATATAGTAAATGTTTATCTATTTTGTTATAAACTGTGAGTTTACATGTATAAATTCGTAGTTTATTACTACTGCAGTAATAAAAGCATAACTTTATATATTATTACCGCTATAGTAATATTATGAAGTACTATGAATTATGGATCATTATGTGGAGATGGAAAAAAGAGTTTTCTGTAAAGGAATTTATATCAACTTTTCAGACACCTAGTCCAAATAAGACATTATTTGATATGACTAAGAAAGGATTTATAGAAAAAACAGAGAGAGGAAACTATAAGGTGGTTTCTCCTGAACAATTATTTAAAAACAGGGTAAATATATCAAAATTTTATGATTTTTTAAAACAGATTAAGTTAAAATATAGCTTAACAGGCCAGGATGCAGTGTTCTTATGGACTAAAGGCGGATATCAGGTAGGCAGATTCTTTGGCTTTTATCCTGTTTACGTAAAAGTTTTACAATCAGATTTGAACAAATGGAAAGAATTATTAAAAACTAATAATATGAGTTATCATGTACAGGGAAACGAATTAAAAGAAACATATTTTGGAGCGTTTTATATGTTAATTCCTGAAGAAGATTTCAAAACAGAAATAGCAGATAATTTCTCAGTCGATCCGTTGAAAGAAACTATAAAATTCTGCAAAGATAACATATATCAATACGAACCTGCGTTGGAAATGTTAAACGAGATGTATAACTTAGGTATGGAAGTGAGGTACAGAGAAGTATGAAATTTGTTGAAAGAGAAAATGAGATTATAGAAATAATAAGAAAATTATCAGATTTTAAAATGGTAGTAGTTGGTGGTTATGCTGTTTCAGCTAGAGCTAAGCATAGATTTTCTGTTGATTGCGATATTGTTATTCCTAAAGATGAATTGGAGAAAATAGTTGAACTAGTGAAAAAAGAAGAATTTGAAAAAACAATAATTAAAGATAATCTTGATAATGAATATGGTGGAGAATTTATCAGATATGTAAAGAAAATAGAAGACCTTCCTGTTAGTGTTGATATATTAGTTAGTTCTTTGGTTTGTAGAACAACAAGTGCTTCCTGGAGTTTTGATTATATTCTTAAAAATTCAGATAAAATAATTATAGCTGGAATAGAGAGTTCTGTTGAATGTATGGTTCCAAATAAAGAATTATTATTGGCCTTTAAGATCCACTCTGCTAGAAAAACTGATCTAAGAGATATTATTATGTTAAAAGACGCTAATTGGAATGCTGTTAAAGATCATCTAAACAGAGGGGATTCAGATGTTTTGAAAAAACAAATTGGATCCATGATCAAGGAATTGGACAGCGAATATCTGGCTGATTCATTAAAAGGAGTATTTCAGTTAAAAGAAGATGTTGAGAAAATAATAAAGGATACCAAAAAGAAATTAACTGGTTTATTAAATAAAATAGGTGTTAATGATGAGCGAAACTAAATGGTGTGGGTGAACTGAGTAAATATACTAAGTGGACTCAGGGTAATGTTACTAAATGGTGAGGAGGACTAAACGCGATATTCAGCAAGGATATTCGTTACAATAATTTTCTATCATTTCTCTACAAGGTGGTGTAGAAGTGTCTTCGGTTATCATATCACAAATTTCTAAAGCTCTTGCTTCATCTGACCTCCTTGCTATTACAGCGATATTGTGAAAACACATATCTTTTGCTTTTGTAATTAATTCATTACAAAAATTTACACCTGCTTCTACATCAGTTTCAGCCATTTTTGTACCTATTTCCTGTAAACAATTCTCTTTTGGATATCCTTCAAAATAATTATTGCAGACATTCTCTGCTTCATCGAAATTATTATTAGTTATCGCTGTTTGTGCTTTTTGTTTAATACACGAATTTGCTAGACTTTCATCAGATATCATATTACAAATTTCAATAGCTTTATCTAAACCATCATTAATATATGCTACACCTGAAGCTTGCATATAACAATCTGGGCATATGTCTAAAATTTCTCCCCAGGTTTCAGGATTTTTACAATCAGGAACTTCTACTTGTTCTCCTTGTATTGAAGTATAGCATTTTTTCTCAGATGTTACTATACCAGAGCAATATATATGTGTACCACAATCCAAGCAACCAACTGGATAATAATCAAATTTGAAACCTATGCAGCCATATTCTGTTCGTTGAATATGCGGTGGACCAGGACAGAAACCGCAGGTACCACCAGCATCTTTAGGATAGAAAAATGCTATTAGAGGTATAAGAATTATTATTATTAAAATTAAAATCAGTTTATTCATAACAATAATTAGTAGAACTGTCTTATAAAATTAGGGGATTTGTACAAAAAGTAAGTGGACTCAGGGGGATTTTCACTCAATGTAAATTATACTATCAAGATTTGAACCCCCAACCCCTCGCTGTTCTGAAAACAAATTGTTTCTTGCAAAGCGAGTGCTCTACCAGGTTGAGCCATGAGCCCGGTATAAGTAATTATAAGATAATAGAATTTAAAGCTTTGGGTAAAAAGAAGAAAGGGCTGTTGACCCTAAAATTATTTTTTGCTTAAAACAATCTCTATACTAGAGACATTTAGTTTCTCGCCTTGATCGTTTGATACTTGTTCTGTACCTATGGTTACGTTTTTAATTATTGTATCTGTTACAAACTTGTTTCTAACTATTTCAGCTATATCGACAGCATGAGAAATTGCTCTTCCCCTCGCTCTTAATAGCACTTCTTTTTGTCCCTCGTTAAACTGTGTTACGCACGCTAGTACGTAGGACATTGCCGGTATAAAGATAAGTAAAATAAACAACTTTACTTAATTCTTCCCGACAAAGACCACATTGTCCATATCTGTCATACTACCACCTCGAACTGATTATTTACAACCACAAAGATCTTTACATTCTGCTTCCGACCTTATTTTATATTTAACAACCACATAGTGCTGCACAATTTGCTTCTGTATTAATATTGTAATAATTGTAACATAGTGCTGCTAAATTGTCGTTATCTACTGCGTCGTCTAAATTGCTCTTTGTCCATATTGTCGCTGTTTGCCAACCAGTTCCTGGATCAAGGCCATTGGTTCCTGATGTTGTAGCTGTTTCTTCTACTGCATCTTTGTCTGCATCAAAATTTGTTATCATTATTTGATTCGTTGATTTAGTACAACCTCCTCCAACTAGTTGAGAACAAGCAGCACTTTTTGCATCTCCAGATGCTGATGTAAACGCATCTTGATTAAATCCTGCTAAAAACAAAGCTACAACTCCTAAGAGTACGATTACAGATACTGCTACGACCACTAAAAGGTTTATTGGTAATTCCATTCCTTTCATTTTTTTTGTCATTTTTTATCACCTATGAATATAATTAGCAATTACATATTTCAATTCCTGTTTGATCACTATTAAAACAATAAGTTATTAATTCATCAAGATGGTCTGTTACTTTATCTCCTTCTTCTTGACCACATTTAACTTCATTTATTGTTATATCAGCTGCAGTTACATCACCTGTACAACCATTTAATGAAATGAATTTTTGACATCCGCTGTTTTTAGCTGCATCTAATTGTAATCCAGATGAACTTTGACCAAATACGTTTGTAAACATTGCTAAACTTGCTATAAGAACTACTATAGCTATTAGAAGTATAATAAGCATGTTGATTGGTAAACTTGAACCTTTCATAACAATAATTAAGTAGAACCGATATATAAAAGCTATGTAACTATGTGTTTTTTACCAATGTTCTTTATGATTAAGTGGTAGCTGTTTCTACTGTACACGTTGAAGAGCACCCATCTCCATCAACATTATTTCCATCATCACACCTTTCTCCTATTTCTTTAATATTGTTTCCACATATAGTAACAGATTTAGTTTTTTCATTATTGTTTTCATCTGTTTCTAAAAATTCTCCTGAAGGAAGTGATGTAGAGGTAGGATCTACAATTATTTTAACAGTTCCACTTTGAGAAACATCGGCACAGGCATCAAATTTATTTTCTCCTTGGGCAGCTATGTATGAAATTATACCACCACATAGTTTAGTAGATCCCAAATACATATCATATTTAACATCAGATACTTCTAAATTTCCATTATTTTTAACAGTAAACTTTACAGATATTGGATCGTTAATTCCGATTAGTTCTATATCAACCGCTTCTAAATCATAATATTTTAATTCAGCTTTGATTGGTTTTAAATTAAATTTTAATCTTAATTGATCAGTTGGCGAATCGCCAACTTCTCTTTCTTCGCTTGATAGATATATATTGGATTCGGTATCTGTTATTATTACTTTAGGATTTATTGTAAATATATTTGCATTCTTTGAAACAGTTCCTTTAGTTATAAATACATTTATATTTTCAGAGCTTAAATCAGAGTTTAATGAATTAGTTGTACCGTTTAAGATTGCATCTATTCTGAAATTTATTTCATTTAGATCATTGTTTGTAATTGTTCCAATTCCAGGATTTGATTTATAACCACATAAAATAGCAACCTTTACAATGTTTTTAATATTGGCATATGTAAATCCTGAAACGCTTGTATCATCTATAGCATCAAAGAATTCTATAGAACTACATTCGGAAATATGACTTGTTACACTAAACGTTGAATCACTAGGAGTAAACCATAGAGAGTTTATAGAATATTGTTCTTTATCAATTAGTGCTCTTCCTTGAGTTGCTAATCTAAAATAAGATAAAACAATTGTTTCATCAATTATTATTTCTGACTTTGAAGTTGATTCAAGTATAGAATTGGTAATTTTTATTTCTTTTTTTCCACTTACAATAAAATTAGTTTCATAATCTTCTAATTCTAAAACATCTACATCGTTTCCACCTAAATCTTTTATATTATTAAATTCAATACGTCTATTTCCATCTATAACAGTTTTCGTTAGTCTATTGTTTATATCATTTTTTAAATTTATTTTAATATCGTCTAATGTAGGAGAACTTTCACTCCACTCATCGTTTCCACATCCAGTGGCTCCCATATAATAGGTTGAATATCTTAACATGTAAGGAATTGATTCTACATATAATTTTCTATAAAGTTGAACATCATTTGCAAAACTTACTATTTTTCCAGAATTTATTGCCTGTCCTGTTTGTACTGGTTCAGCTTGTGTCATATATATTACAACAAATGTAGCAACTAGACACATTCCTAATATCCCACCCCATGCTAATGCTAATCCTTTTTTCATATTAATCAACATATAATTCTAAATTTACTGTTGTACCATCTACTAACCATAATCTCGTTGTTGACTTCTGATCGGTATTTGGAACAATTATACCATCCTCATTATAAATCCCACCAAGTATCATTTCAGGATCAGTTATTCTTAACAAATAATTTTTTGGTTGATTATTTTGATTTTTTCTTAATTTAAAATAAACATCGTTAAGTAAAGTGTTAGTTAACGCCGCAACATCATATGTATTTCCTTCATAACTAACTATACACCCTTCTTTAACAGTACACGGATCAGGTTGTTGTATTGCAACTAATGTAAATAGTTTTTTCATTGGAACTCCTGATTCTGTAGTTTCTAAAATTGCTAAAAGTACTCCGTCGTTTTTTAATGGATTTTCAAATAATTTTATTTTTAAATCTCTGGTCCAGTTATCATCATCGCCAAATTTATATGTCATAATAACTGCCCACAACATTCCAGATATTAATAACATAGTTACCAATAAAACAAATAGCATAAAAATATCACTAAACATTGAAACTCCTTTTTTCATAATTTAACCTTCATATTAGCAAGTTTCACTTCTCCGTCTATCATTTTAATAGCAACTACATAATTTGCAGTTGCATCTTTAGCAACACATTTTTCTGTTGAAACTACACGACCTAAAGACGGCCCGATAGTATAAATCCATAAGTTTTCTGTATCTAAATTTTCTAATAGCTGAATTGTTATTGTGCCAGCATCAGATTTAATATCGCACGCTCCTTCTCCACCTGTTTTTAGACTATTTATTTTAGATTCTAAGAAAAGTCCTTTTATTGGATAACCACTTACATCTGTTTCAACTAAACAACCATTTGATAATAATGTATCTCCTAAGACAACTGCTGTTTTGTGAGAATCTTCATAACATATAATTACATTGTACTGTATGAATATGAAAAATATAGATAAAACCCCAACAATTGCAATAGCGATTGTTATTAATTTTAAAAAATCTTCAGTTAATTCCATTAAGCAATAACCTCAATTTTACAGCCAGTGTCTGTAATTTCTTTTTTAATCCAAATTTGTTTAACATCTAAAAGTTGTATATCTAGATCTTCAATTTCACATGCTAGTGATAGTTCTGTTGGCTCTGCTGAAGCAAATTTTGTTTTCATCTCAGCTGCTTGTGAAGGTGCAATGTGTAAATAATAATAATCTGTTTCTAGATCTTTTTCTATTTGTAATTTATGGTTTTTACCAGAAGATTCAATCTTTATTTTAAAATAACCAGGAGCATCATTTGCTGTAGTTAGTGCTACCTTTATACTATCTTGTAATATTATTGGTTCAGCATATTGCATGTAATCATATGTTCCCATTATTATACCATTTTGAGTAAATAGTATAGCAAATATCATTAAAACTAAAATTGCTTCTGCCAAAAGTTTAATTATATCTTTTGTTGTTTCAGGCAATTAATCATCTCCTGTAAGTTTTTTCATTTCTTCTTGAAATTTTCCATATGTACAAGTATCTGTACCTGCTTTCATTTTTTCAAATGTCATATCTTCAAATGGATAACCTGGCCAACTAATTGCAGCTTCTACTAATGATTGACCAATTGTAACAACATCTAAATCTATAGTTTTTCCAGCAAATGTCTTTAGTGATTCTTTAGCTGTTATTTCAACTACTTTACCTCCTATTTTAAACGTTCCCATTGATACTAATGATAAAGCAACATCTGTATAATCACTTATTGCCCAAATTGCTGCATATCTATTAACTAAGCTTTCATCTGCAAAACAATAATTAGAAGCACCACCTGCATCGCATTTTTCCATTGAAATAAAAATAGTGTTTTCACCTTCTATTACCTCATTGGTTTTCCATATTTTTGCTTTTGCAAAACAAGGACTTACCACATAAAACCGTGGATGTTCTGGAACGTGCATCAATGCTATTTGTGGACTACCATACTGTGCAAGACTATTAACCGGTCTCCAAACTCTTACAAAGTAATTATCTGCTTCTTCACTCATATAATGTGGATCTTCTGATTCTGTTACGTGATCATAAAGACATATTGAATTTCCTTCACAATATTCTGTCATTGCTTCTCCTACAAATTGTTTTAATACCCAACTATTTGGATTTACCATTGCAGTACCATCTATGTAAATCATTTTACCTATTTCTTGACTAGCATATTGTCTAGGAAGAGTTGTTGGTAATGTGTCAATATCTTGTGTTAAAAAGCCAAGCATAATTCCAAGTTCTTTTATAGCTTCTGGGTCAGTTGGGTTATCTTTCAAACGAGCTGTAATTCTTCTAAAGAAATCTTCATTTCCTACAGTTTCAAATCCTAATTTATCAACATATACAATTCCAGGAACATCAGAAACAATTGTAGCATCATCAAGTTTTGTTGCAAGATTGTTATAAATCTCATCAAATTGAGATTCTGAAATATCTCCAAAATTATCAAGTTCTTTAACCTGTTCGAATATATTTCGCTTTACTGTTGTTGGTGATATAAGATACTCGTCAAAATTATTTTGCATTTCATTTATAATTACTCTGTCAACATTGTATACTGATTCTTTTGGTAATAACCACATACCACCATCTGGCATATCATTTACAAAAGAAATAATATGTGATTGCTTTATTTCACTTGCTGATGTTAATTTGAATTTTTTCATTATTGATTCTTTTACCGATTGTTTTGATTCTATTATAGGCATTACTACATGTTTATGAAAATCGTCTCCAACATTTAAATCCGCAGCCATATTTAATACAGATAACTTTAATGCAAGAGCTGAATCTGCATCAATAGGTGTTTTTTCTAACATGTGAGTTGGACTTATTCTCTGAAATAATTTTTTTAATTTTCCACCTTCTTTAAGAGGATTGTATACATGTTTATACATTCCAGTTTGTGTTATATCAAAATTAGAAAGTTTTGTCCAAGTAGAAACACCCTCTGTATCAAATTCATATATTTCTTTTATTAAATCACGATTAGCTTTATTTATACTGGTATCAAATGCATAATCATGCATTACATCATATGGAACATATGTAAGTTCTTCAAAACCACTTCCTGCTTCTGCAGCAGTTCTTGCTAATAAACTATCGATTATTTCTCCTTTAGCATTTTTTTTAACAAAAAGAGTTTTTTCGATTCTAACAAAATCTGCATCTGTTACAAACATTCTTACTGGACGGGGAGTTTTACTTAATCCTGCCTTGCCTGCTGGACTAAATAATACTTCTTGTGCATCTTCTGCAAGCCAACCACTAAGTTTCATACTTTCAAGTGCATTAAATGCATCTGCTTTCCCCATAATACTAATAAATTCTTCTGCTTTGCCACTTTGTTTAAATTCTTTATATGCAATTTTCAGAGCTGGATTATTATCTATCATATTCATTGTTTTCTTTGAATTCTTCAAAATTTGTATAAATGATGATCTTTCTTTAAGAATCCTATGAATTGTTGTTGTTGCAGATAACCCCATTTTAACTTTAGCAAATGCAACATACTTAATTCCTCTTGCTGCAGCAGTTCCTAATCTCAAACCACCCCAGAAAAATAAACTTGATGCTGCACCACCTGACCATGGATAATTTTCTGTCCACATCCAAGCACCACCATTGAAGAATCCTTCTGGAAACTGTTCATAATAAATTTGATATTCTGGAAAGCCTCCCATAAAAGATTGTGTGTAAGAATAGAATGAATGTTGTTGACAAAGTGATATTTGTTTTTCAACATAAACCCCCGGATCGTTTGGAACACCATCACCGGTATATGACTCATAGTTTTCTGCTACGTCATTTATTCCTATTCTTAACTGTTCTGCTGTAACACTTGCTAAATCATTACATTTTGGTGATCCGAAAACATTCCAAAAAAGTAGAAGAACAAATACAAAAACAACAACCATCATTACTATTTGTGTTGTTATTTCTGTTCCTTTCATGGGCAATCACACAAAGAATATATTTGGTCTTCTGAATAATCACCATTTGGTATAACAAAATCTGATAGGAAATTACCATCATCGCATTCAATAAAACCTATTGTAGCAGGATTACAATCATTTGCTAAATATTTTCCACAACAACTTTTTAACTTACTTTGTTCTCCTAAACTTCTTCCAGGTTCTGTAACTGTTCCAGATAATACTAATAATAATGCTACTAAAACAACAATAACAAGTACAATTGTAATCATTTTATTAATCGCTAGATCCATCTGTTTCCCCTCTTTTTGATGTACATAGGTCTATACATTTTTGTTTAAATGTCGGATTTGCAAGAGTTTTAGTACTACTAGTAGGATCAATATCACTTACTCCAAGCGCGGTTCGACATTGTTCGTTCATATTTATTGTTCCGTCTGTTGTTTCAAATTCAGAATGTTTATAGCTATCTCCAAACCAAAAAAGACAGGCCTGACTAAAAGATATTTTATTTCCAGTCATATCTCTTGCACTTGCACTAGTGGTAGAAACCCATACAAACACAAGAACTATAACAATTACTACTACTATAATTGATGTCATCATCTTTTCTGGCATAAAAGAGATATGTATTTACCTATTAATAAAAACTATGGTGTTTGAATATTAAGAGATTTGATATCTTTAACCTAGAATGGTATTTTAAATGTTATCAGATTTGATATTTTTGAACCTATAGCTGTTAAAAAACCTGATTGAATTGCCATAAAAGTAAGTACAACAACTAATACAAATACTGCTAAAACAATCATTAATATTCCCGTTCCTTCTGCTAACCCTTTATTTGATGCATTTACTTTGATCACATTTATAATCTCCTATAAGATGATTACAATCATCATCTATTCTACAACTACAGTGTATTTCTGGAAGATCAGAACAAAAAGAACCAAGTTCACTATCTATACAATAATCTGGTGAATTTTCACATGTTTCGATTTCTTCTGTTGGTTCTGCACTAGTATTGGTTAATCCTCCAGCTAATCCTGACCAGACAATAGCTACTATAATAACTAAAATTATTACAGCTTGTGTTACTCGTATAGCCATTGCTTTCATAAATATAATTAATAGAAGAAGTTAATAAAGATTAAATTTGTTTAACTAAGTAAAGAACCGCCATTTCCAGTTTCAGGTGGTATTGGAGGAATTATTTTTGATATTATAATTAATCTTTCTTTGGCATATATGTCATTACCAAATCCGTCACGCGTAGCGACACCTGTATCTTCTGTCCTATATATATAATTTGTAACTATCATTCTATATTCTTTATCCTTATAAATTTTTTCATTTGAAATCATATTGTGTGGTATTATTTTATACGGAGTTTCTATTGTTGTTTCTCCCATAGCCCAGTATGGACCCGTTCCCGTGACAGGTCGTTGTGGAAAACAAGAATATATATTTTCTTGGAAGCACGATGTTTCAATTGTTACACCATATGAAGCATCAGTAGAATAGATATTTCCAGCATCAATTGCAATCTTGAATGCTTCTAAAGTAAAATCTGCTTCTGCTGTAAAATTAATATCAATAATTTTTCTCATATCTTGTATAAATAAACCGGCATAATTGTCTCTATATGAGAATTTTTTATTATTGATATTATCTGATAGTGTAGTTAAACTTGCTGTACCAATATCATAGTTTTCTAAAAATGATTGATAATATATTCTATATCCACTATAACCAGTATCTCTATCTATTGTAACAATATAGTGATTTCCAAAGATAGGTGGGAAATTGTCATTATTTTTAATTATGCATTTTTCTGAATCTGTCCATCTTGAGCCCTCTTTTTGAGTTCCTGAATTTGGTACTACACCATTTGCAAAATTTACATTACAATATTTATATTCACTTTTATCTTTTGGTTCTTTCATTAATCTATCATTAAGACAATCTTCGTCATCTTCATTAGAACATTCATCATTTCCAACCCAGTTATTATCAGGATGGGCACAAGTTTGGCTACCAGAATTATGAGATTCGTCTTCTATTGTAAGGATTCCGTTAATATAACGTCGTTCATTTGCAAATATTACATTTTTTTCTGTACCGTCATAATTTTTAGTTTTACCTTGCCACACACCACAAAAATTGTGATCACCAACTTTTAATAAATTAAAATTTTTATTTATACAAACTTCATTTAGAAGATCACAGGTTGCACACTCGATATCATTTGGTGGACCAGCTACAGTTTTAAGTTCATAATATCCTATTAAACACTGTTTTCTGCTTTTTCCACCACCTGGCTCATTAACACAGTAATAACCGTCTTCATATTTACCAAGACCCATTTTTCTACTGCCAGCTTTGGTAAAATCGCCATCATAGTCTCCATAAAGTATCATATCATCATAAATATTTTTTGCAATTGCACAGCCGTAATCTGAAATAGTTGGATCCACTGTATCTTTTATATAATCTACAAAATTGGTTACTTCAAGATCTCCACCGCCTCCTTGACCGTCTTGACCTCCAGTACCTGGACCACCATCAATATCAGGTCTAATACCAAGTAGACCTGGAATATCAAGAGCACTAACTTCTCCAGTAAAACCAACACTAACTAATATTACTACTAAAACAACAATAATTCCAGCCATTAAACTTTTCCAAGTTACTCCTTTCATAACAATAATTAAGTAAAACCAATATATAAAACTATAAAATTAACCACCCGGAATTGCTGCACAAGCTTGACTTAGGGCACCCATCATACTAGCAAGAGGTACCCAAAATAATATTCCACATACTATCCATCTAACTACAGCACCGCCAGTTAATTTATTTATTAAATATATAAAAATTAAAAAACCTATTAATATGAATATTGTTGTACTAACCATTTTTAATGTTTCTTCTGTTGTTTCCATAAAATCACTACCAAGGCACTAAACTACCTATTGTTGATATTATTGCTTTAGATATTCCTGAAAATATACCAGTATATCCAGTAGCAGATAATAACATTTGACCCATAACATCAAACATTGTTTTGCCCATTCCACTAGTAAAAAGTGGTAAGACAAATTTAAAAATAACAAGTACAGCAATTAAAGATATTATTATTATCGCTACTAATTGAACTGGTTCTGGTCCTGCTTCTCCCATATTAATACCTCATATTGAAAATAACTTTGTCATTGCTTTTAAAAAGCCTGAAAATATCCCTGTTTCTAAATGTGGATACATTACTATAAACAAACCTACAGCTATAAGTATAAATGCAAATCCTATTATTATTTTTGTTACCATTGAAATTGTTTCTGGTTCCATATTATTACCCGTTTAAAGTTACTTCTGTTCCTATTAAATTAAATAATATTTCTTTTCCGAATAAAATAAATAGAGCTGCAATAAACAGACCCACAATTACCCAAAATAAAATCATTTGACTTTGACCCATATTATACCACCGGATTTAGTAGTACACCCAATGAATCTCCAAATACGGAGAATGATATGTACCAACTAATAATATATACAAGTATTCCAATTATTAAAACTGACCACATGCTGTTTCTAATTCCAATCTTATCTTCACCATATTTAATCTGATTCAAAAACATTGAAAGTAAAACTCCCATTTCAACCATATAAATTCCTACAATTAATTGAAAAACTGCTGGACTAATTGGAGGTGCTCCACCCATTGCCCAAGGAATTAACATTAAACCTTGTGCAGCAGAAACACCTGCGCCTGATTCCATTATTCCACCAAGAGTTGAACCAAGTTGTGATAAGATTTGTAGAATAACAACAGCCATTGTTACTGTTACACCTGCTACCATTGGAGCTAAGAACATTGCTAAAAATTGCATAGATGTTATTGTTTCACCAAGAATTTCATCAATTTCTTCTTTAACATTGTGAACATTTTTAAGATAATTAGAAACTACAATCATAGAAGTTGAAGCTGTTTGAATTGATTTTTTAGAAGATTCAATTATTGTTTGCATAATTGATTGAATTAAAGTTGAAGGATAATAATAAATTGCACCAACATCTTTGTCAAACAAAGCTTGTTCAAACGTATAACCGAATTTTTTCATATTCATACTTATTATTTCAAACAGTTCAGCAATCTTTAGACCTTTCATATTTGATCTTGCTTTATCAATTGCTAATTCAATTGGCATTCCACTTGCTAAAACATTTCCTAATTGGAATAATGCAACTGAAAACTCATCTTCAATTTGTTCAATATCTTTTCTTATTTTCATTTTTTGAAAACTATCTAATAAGCAGTATGAACCAATTCCTATTGATAAAGAAAATATTACTATCATAGAATATGCTACAGAAGTGTATGTATCAGGATTGTTTATTCCAACAAAACCAAATATCAATAAAGGTAAACTAATTCCTATTGCTACAGGTAAAACTGGTATGTTCATATTTTTAAATTTAAAGTATCCCATTTTTGGAATTCCTTTTGCCATTGAAACATCTGGTTGTGAAAATGTTGGAGGTTTAGATTGTAAAATATAACTTGTGAAAAATAATAAAGCTAATGGTAATAACACATCATATCCTAAAAATACAAAAATCGGTTTTACCTTTTCTGCCATAAAGATCATAACAATAGGAAACATTACTAATCCCATTACTGGTAATAAAACTCCCATTGCATGTATCATCATCATTGGCATTCTTAATCCAGAAGCATAGTGTTTTGCTCTTTCTCGAGTTCCATTAAGTATAACACTTATTGTTTCATCAAAAATAATATTTCGTCTAGAAGGTTCAACTGCAACTCCTCTTAATAGATGTAAAGCTTCTGCAAATTCTTTGTTCTTATCTTTCCACTTGTAAACATATTCAAGTAATGCTGCGTCCGCAGAAGAATGAACTCCAACTTCAATATCCCAAATTAATTTTTTAAGATCCCATGAAAGAGGTCCTTTAAGATGTTGTGCAGCAAATTTTAATGCTCCTTCTAAATTTGGAGAAGTTCGCATGTAAATAACCATATATAGAACAGCAAGAACTGTATCTGAAGACATTCTCATTCCCATAACTTTTGCTTGCATTGTTGGATAATTATAAAGATAATAAGCAGTTCCTGCAGCACATATTAGTAAAACTATACCAACTGCTCCTCCTATTCCTAGGAAAATTAAACCAAAAGTTAAAGCAAATAATAATAAACCTATTATAACAGAAAATGATAAAACTCCTTTTGGAGTAGCATGCATGAAAGATGCTTTAATATTTTCTTCTAACTTATCTGCCATCTTTTGATCTGGTTTTATTGGAAATATTTTTTCAGAAAATGCACAAGATAATTCAAACCAAGTTTTTGGTTTAGTCTCTATTTCAGTTAAAAACTGTTTATATTCTCTTGTTTTAAATGAAGAACTGGAACTTCCTGTTGGCATTTCTATTCGAGATAATTTTTTTATTTTTTCAATCTCTTTAAGTCTTTTTTCTTTTGCTCTTTTTTCAGCTTCAGTTATTTTTTTACTTTTTTTAAATGCCATTTATTTCGCCTGTTTTTTAAACCATTCGAGCCACGAATTAAATACAATTTTAGGATCAACTTTTCCAACTTCAGACATTGATTCATTTGATAATTGGTGGAACATTTGATTTGTTTTTATCATTACAGGTGCTTCTAATAATTGTCTATTACCTGTTTTTCTTGAAATTTCAACCATTTTTTCAAGTATATCTGCTCTTAATTGAATGTTTTCCCAAACTAAATTCCATCTTCCTGCCCATCCAGGAACTCGTTTAGCAAGTTCATTTAAAATATAAGATTCGCCATTTAGCAAAGTATCAGTAGGTTTTAATTTATCTTCTTCAGAAGAATATTCCATTAGGTTTACAAATCCTCCTTCTTCTGCTGGATCTTTTGTCCAATGTTTTCTAACCTCTGTAAGTTCAACAACTCTTCTAAAATTATGAACTCCATCAGCTGTTTTTAATCTATTACAAACTACAACAAAATCTGTTGCTTTAAAACTTGTTGGAGGAACACCTAGGTCGTTTACAACTCTATCAAATACTCCATATGCAGATTCACCATGTATTGTACCAGCTACAACATTAGCTAATGCACCGATTCTCATTGCTTCATAAAGTGCTTTAGCTTCTGTATTATGAAGTAGCAATCCTCCAAATCCGCCAATAAATCTTTGAGTTGATTTTACTTCTAAATCATAAACATATTCAGGTTTTTTAAGATTGATAACATCAATAAATTTTACTTTATCAACGAAAAAATCGCCATGGGCAAAATCATGCAATTCATCGCTGCACTTTACCTCTTCAGTTATTTTTTTCAAATAATCTTTTGAGCAACATTTTGTTTTTCTAAGATGCCTGTATTTTCTTGGCAATTTTAAATGATTTTCCAGTTCTTTTGGATCAAATGAAACCGAATCGTCTTTGCTATGTGAAAACGATTTTGATGTTATAAGAGGATTTTTATGAGTAAATCCTATCTCATTTAAAAAACATTCAATATATCTTCTCTTTTTTATTTCTGCTGTATAAAGAATTCTTTTTCCTTTTTTTCCAGGTTCTCTACTATGTAATCTACACACAATTTCTAGACATAATAAGGCATATGCAACATCTTCAACAAGTTTTTTTGATGTTGAAAAATATCTTATCATATCCCCAGCATTTTTTGTAGCTGAAAATGATCCATCACCACTGTACATCCCTCTTAATAAACTACATATTTTTCTTTTATTCAGCCCATAAAACATCTGTGGAATTCTTTTATGAAATGATGTTTTTCCACAACCAAGATAAATAAATAAATCAGAAAGCGGTTTACAGCATATAAACATCTGTACTGAAGTTCCATATCCCTTTATTTGTCTTTGAGATATTTTTAATCCAAGTTCTTTTTTACAGATATCTTTAATATCTTCAATAATTTTTGCTTTTGAATTAGTTATTTGAATTTTATTTTTATCTATATTCCCCTCTGCTAAATAATAACCAATCAATCTTAATGTATTTTCATTTATTGGGAATCTTGCAGGAATGCTATTTGAAGTGCCTCTTTTTATTCTCAAATTATTTATATCATATTTTATTTTAGCTTTTTCCATCAACTCTAAAAATGAATTTATAGGAATTCTTGTTTTTTGCGTAGACAATAAATATCTGTAAATATCAGGAATTTTACATATTTTGCTTACATTTTTCCAACCAAGAACTTTAATTGCCTTTCTAATATAAGGTTCAGCATTTTCCAAGCGATAATCTTCTTTAAAAATTTCAAGAAGATTGATATAATCTATATCATTAAACCCACAAGGAATTTTTGAAGGAATTATTATTGGGTCCCCTGCTTTTAATTTATCACTGTTTATAGCTGCTATTTTAAAATTAACATGAGTAAAAACACTATGATCAGGAGTAACAACAACCTCTCTTCCACTATTTGTGATAATCTTAATCAGTTTCTTTCTTTTTGGATGCTTTACAAAACCTGAAAGAGGCTTTAATTCCACTTTATTATCTTTAGTCAAAGTTGGAAGATTGAAAGATTTTATATCAATATTTTCAAAATCTTTAATAGGAAGTCTTTTTGTTATTCCCTTATCAACAACTACAACTTCTTGATCTCCTCTCAAAGAACTTCTTACTTCTCCTATAAACAAACATGAATCTCCTAATCTTAATGCAGTTCTTAATGCTTCTTCTGCTGGAAGTTCTGTTTCAATTTTAGTAATAACAGATCTTGATTTCATTCTTTGAATATTATATCCTAATTTTCTTAACGCACTAACAGGTAATTCTAAAGTGTCCTCCACCGTAATCATTCTATAATATGGTAATATTTGCAACATCATTGAACCTAGAAGTGATGATTTACCTGAAGATCTTGTTCCTGCAACTAAAAATGTTCTTCCATATGATTCAGTAAACCACATTAAACCACCAAATAGTGGATCAAAATAACGAGTATCTATAAAGAGAGGAAATGTCCAAGGGTTATCTCTATGTCTTCTTAATGCAAAACCTAAACCATCTGGAGAAAGTTTTGGATTAATTGCCGCAACTCTTGCTATTCCACCTGGAACCATTAGTTCAGTATCTAAAACTGGATTAGCTTCATCAAGTGGTCGTCCAGATAATAATTTAAAACGAGTACTCCATCTTTCTGCATCTTGTTTTGTTGGAACTAAATTTGTTTCGCATTCTCCGTAGTCCTGATGATTAATATAAATTGGAATATTACCAAGTGGTGAATTAATGTAAATATCTTCTATTTTATTATCTGCTAAAAGTAATTCTATTATTCCTAAACCTGCAGTATATCTTGTAAGTATTCCAGAAAGTTTTGTAATTTGAGAAGAACCAATTGGTATATCCATTTGATCAGATAAATCAGTTAATAAATCAACTGATAATGTATAAAATAATTCTCTCATCTTTTCCTGTTCAGTAATTTCTAATTCTTTTGGTCTTCTTTCTTCTAATATTCTTCTTGCCCCATCTAATAGTGTGTACTCGTTTTCTCCCAATTTAAATTCTGGTGGAATAACATGATAAATATGTCTTATTTTTCCAGGAATTCTATATATTTCAACTTTAGAATCTCCTACTGAATATTTTTCTATAAGCTCTCCTTCTGGTCGTTGAGACATATACTTCGTGTACATGAAATTTGGCCTAATTGTTGGCTTAAAAATTCTTCTATAAATTGTTCTATCTCCAGCATGATAAGCTGTTAAACTTGGTCTTGCAATTTGAATTAATTTACACTCGTCTAAAATATCCTGAATTGGTAATAATGAATTTTCTAAAAAGTATTGTATACATTCTGCATGTTCTGAAGAATTCATCATCTTTGTTTTAAGATGTCTAATTTCTCTTGTTAAAGATAAATATGCTCCTATTGGATCTCCTCTCATTTGTAAAGCCATTAAATCTTGAATCCAAGAATACCATTTTGGAATGTATGCTTCACAAGATTTGCTTCCTATTTTTTTAATAGATATTAACTTTTCTTCTTTTATGATTTTATTTATTGCTTCAGCAATTTCTTTCAAATATGTTGTTTGAAGAGTATCATATTCATATTCCCTGGTTTCAGCAAGAATAATATCAGTTACTTTCTTATTAACTATCAAAGAACCTATTACCCTAGCCATTACAACATCAGAATCTTCTAAAGTAAATCCAAAAATAGAGCCAATACAGTTCATTCTCATTATTCCATCATTTACTTCTATCTCAAAAACCATGAAATCACTTATATTTTATATATACTCCGATATTAATATATTAAGTAACCCATATAATAGTTTGTGATTAAATGCCTGAGAAAAAAGATATTCAAGTAATTCTATCAGAAATGGTTAGAAGAATGAATGACCATGGTCGAAGACTTCGGGCTATGGAAGAAAAAACATCTTTACTGGAATCCAGAGTAAGTTCGTTACAAGATATGATTTTGAAGAATAATGAAAAAGCTAAGAAAAATGTAAAAGAAGTTGAAGATGAATTTGAAAAAATAAACACTACATTAATGAAAATTGATAACGATATTACAAAAATTAGTAAAAATATGGAACGCTTTGCTCGAAAATCAGATTTGAAAGAAGTAGAAAATATAATTTCATTATACAATCCATTGAAGACAAGCTTTATAACTAAAGAAGAACTAAAAAGAATATTGACCAAGGGTGAATAAATGGCAGTATTTCCTTTTATGAAAAAGAAACCACAAGAACAGCAAAAAAATTATATTCCTGTTAATATGGTTCAACAATATGCTTCTCAAGGTATGCCTGAAGGTAGAATTATTAATGAATTAAAAAATCAGGGTTTTAGTCCTTCTCAAGTTGATTCAGCTTTAAGATCAGTATTAAAAAGACAAGTAAGTTCTCCAAGACAAGAAATGTCTCAACGATCTAGAGAAATGAATCAAGATGAGTTTCCAACTATGCAAATGGGTGGAAGAGCACCTTCACAAGAGAGAGAAATGCCACAGGAGAGAAGACAACCAATGCCCCAAAGAAGACCAGAGGAAATGCAAAGACGACCAATGGAAGAAATAGAAAGAAGACCAGTTGAACAAAGACAACAATTACCAGTTCAAGAACAACAGCAAATGGAAATACCTTCAAGAGCAAGTCCAGCACAATATACTTTTGAAGAACCACAAAAAATGCTTGGACCAGGATTAGAAGATATAACTCTTGAAGAAATAATTGAAGGAATTGTTTCAGAAAAATGGCAAGTTTTTGAAGAAAGACTAGCTAATTTTGAAGAACGAGATTTGCAATTACAAGAACAAATTGAATCAATGAGAAGTTCGATTAAAGATGTTGAAAAATTAGTTGTATCTAAAGAACAAAATATGAGTGGTCAGTTTAATGAATTTAGTGGTTCAATGAGTGATATTCAAGGAAGAATTGGATCAATTGAAAAGGTATTTAAAGATCTTGTTCCTGAATTAACAGATGCACTTAGAAGAGTACCTAGACAATAGTTTAATTTCTTACAATTTAGAGAGGTATTCCCCTGCACTTGGTATGGTATATAGAAAAGTCATAAAATCGCAGTAAAGAATCAGTGATATATTATTTAATTTCCTTTCTTACTTGGATCAGCAACCATCCATACAATAGCTAATACAACTACTGCTAAGAACATGTATGACATTATTGCTGAATCTGTTAATTGTAATGTTGGCAATCCTAATAATTCTAATCCACCTGCTCCAATAAATATTAAAGTTACAATTATTAAAAATCCAACTGCAAATAATAGTGGATATTTCTGGAATATAGTAACTTCAACAGGACCTTTAACATCTCTACCTTCTTTATCTTTACCTATTACTTGTTCTCGAGTTGGTTTAATTCCAGCTGTTTCTAAAAATACTATGAATACCAAAACTCCTACAATCATTAAAATCATACTTGAGGACATTTTAGCTATAACATCAATTAATTGATTAGGTACTGAAAATAATACAAAAAATGCTGAAACTAATGCAATTATTGCTCTAGTACCTTGTGATTTTGGAATACCACCATCTCCTGCTTGAGATAATACTCCATAAACTATCGCAAAAGTTAAAAGCCATAAAAGTATTTGTGGAAATCCTAAATTAACTAACATGCTAATATCCATTTTACTTACCTTCTTTTCCTTCTTTCATTAATATCCAAATAGTTACAACCATGATTGCTACAAAGAATAATATAGCAATTGTTGGATTACCAATTGTAATGGCAGGAATGTTTAACAGTCCTAATCCACCTGCTCCAATAAATATCAAAATTAATAATACAATTAAAGCGATTCCAAAGAATTTTGGATGTACTGCAAAAATATGTGCTCCATCTTTCTTTGCACCAGATATTTCTAAAAATATCATTACTATAAACAGAGCAAAAGCAATTACTAATCCAGATACCATTATATTTTCAACAAATTGGACTGCTGGTCCTGATGCTGCTGCAAATAAAACCATAAATGCTGCTACAATTGATATTGTTCCCCTCACTACTTTTGATTTTGGCATATCAATATGTGATAGAATTCCATAAACTACTGCCATTGTTAATACCCATAATAAAAGTAATGGTATTCCTTCTGCTCTTAAATTCAATATTAAGTCTTGTAATGCTGCCATGTTATCACTTTAGTTTATGTTGTTTATGTATATAAGATTATTGTTTTTTCTGAGATGATTCAATTGCTTTTTGGACATCTGATAAGGTATTCATTCTAAATGCTGCCCAAAAGATTATTGCGATAAATATTATTCCTAATAATAAAAGTAAATTTTCTGCATCTCCAACAAGTGGGATTTTTCCAGGTATTTGATCTATTACAGACCAACCAATAGTTAATAGTAAAAATAAAACAACTCCACTTAATATCACTTTTTCAGGTGTTGCAAATGGTTGTTTACTTCTTAATCCAAAAAGTTCTAGTAAAAATGCTATAAAGAACATTGCTATAAAGAACCATGTTATTGTTGGTAAATAAGCCCAAAGCATTGTAATAAATGGTGAATATGATATTGCAAAAAAAGTAATTGCTAAAGAAATTATAACAATAACAGATCTATTCATTTTTTTAGGTGTAGCTAATTCTAGTACTCCAAAAACAATTGCGAAAACAAATAAGAAAGGGACAAAAAATTGCATTATGGGATCCAAAGCAAGTTCAATTGCCATTTAACCACCTAACTCTTCTATTGCACGTTTTAGTTGTTGTTCTTCATCTAATTTTTGACTATAAAGTGCTTTTAAAGTTGCCATTGTTCGTCTATCATTTGCTATCTTTGCAGCTCTCATATCATCATCTAGTCTTTTAAGTGTTTTTCTTGTATAAGTTAATTGATCTTCAAGTGCGTCAATTTCTTTACCTTTATTTGCTTTTTTACCAACACTTTCAAACCCTTTTGATATTAATCCACTTGTAACTTTTCCAGCTGCTGGATGCCAAATTACACTTATGAAAAATACTATAAAGGCTAATACTAGTACTATAGTAAACCAACCTGTTAAGAGTGGTATTAATATTGATCCATACCAACCTCCCCAAACTATGAAAATATAAGTAATAATTTGAAACAGATAAGAAAATCCTTTATGTTCTCCAACTATTCTCAAAACAGTTCCTTTAGATACAGCATAAATAAACATAAGTAAAATTACATGAGGAATCAAAATCAGATATAATAATTGGTCTGGAACTGTAGTATATTTAGCTATAATAGAAGGATCTATCTTTAGCAAAGTTTCAAAAATTAATGTAAATACATTAAATGCCATACAGATTTATTAGAAGTTCTAATATTTAAAATAAAATTAAGCATATGCGAGATCTTTTTCAAGATTATAACTTCCTGTTTCATCCACTAGTACATGTGCCAATTCATATATGCCTTCATTCAACTCTTTATTTTCTTCATCTTCTTTCAAAAGTATTTTTTGTAAAACTTGTTGATATTGTTCAGTTCTTGTGCTATCAATATCTTTTAATATATCTTTTATATATTTTACACTTGCCCCTCTTCCATTAGAATAACCTTCATAAATAGCTGTAATTGGACTAACTGCTCTACCTATTAAACCCCTAACATCTAAAGTAGAACACATTTCCCAAAACATTGCTGGCTGTCCACCAGGTAAATAATTACTAACTAATCCATCAACAAGACTACCTTCACCAGTAGTACTATTAAATGGTCTTAAAGCATCAGTTAATTGTGAAGAAAATGTTTTTTTCTGTCTTTCAAGTAATCCCATTTTTTCAAATGCATTATAAACAGTATCTACAGGTCCTTCCATATGAGGCAATTCTCCATATTTACCTCCATACATTGCATTCCTTATTGCTTCTGATAATTGTTGTGGATTAAGTTCGCTCATACTTATATTTACTACTAGATAGTATATAAGTCTATGCTTTTTTCACTAGATTCGCTCTTCGACAGAAAATATACCTAAATCAAGACAAAGTTCATATATGCTCCACGACCAGATTACAGCTTCAAATGCTCGAACATAATCTTTTTGTTCAATAAAATGTTTTGCATCTGAAATATAGGCTTTCATATTAATAAAAAGTGATCCACCTTTAGTATCAAAATATTCTATCTTTTTTACAATTGGTTCAATTCGTTCTAACCACTTATGTGTCTCTGCAATCAAAACTTCTTCTGTGTTCATAAAATCTCCAAAAACTCTTTTTCCTTAAAATGTAATTTACCTGGTAATATTAAAATAGATGGTGTTTCTATATCTTTTTCAATAAGTTCAGAAACTGTTTTATAAAAAATATCATCTCCAATTTTACCTGCTATCATTTTAGTTGATCTAGTTACTAATTTATTATCTAATAATAACTTTAAAGCATTTTTAACAGGCATGTAAATATTCATTTCAGCATCTAAGTCTAATAATAATAAAGTATGTAATCCTAATTTCTTATTACCTTCTATAGCGTCTTTAACAGATTCAAGTTTTCCAGAATATGGAATGGTAGCTGTTCGACCCATTTTATACAATTGCAATCCAGTTTCTCCTATTGCTGAAAATATAGAAGTATTATGAATTATCTCAACTCTGATTCCTTGGGACCTTGCTTCTAAAACAAGATCAGCATGTGTTGTCGCTGCGAGTGGATCTCCTAATACGAAAAGTGCTACATGGTTTTTTTTGCATTTTTCTAAAAATTGTTTTTGATTATCTTCTAAATCACTTCTTCTTAACTGTTTAATCTCTTTACCAACCATTCTTTCAAGATTTCTTAAATCACCTGACCATTTAGAAGTATAAGTTTCAATAAAACAATCACATGTTTTAGCTACTTCAACTCCTTTAAGTGTGATTCCTTTCTCATCACTAATTCCTAATCCTATCAAATAAAGCATAGAATAAATTACAAATTAAAGTATAAAAGTTTAGATATTATAAATTCCAAATGGATTTACAACCATGAAAATCTAACATTTTGGTGGCGGAATTATATTCGCCCACTTCTTTGGATCTATCACATCATTTTTCAATGCAGGCATCTTGTGAACTCTTCCAATAGCTTCTAAAGTTTCTGTTCCATTAAGTATGGTTTGTATCTGCTGATTTGGGATTCCTATTATTCTACATCTACTTATAAGATCGCTATAAAAACGATCATAATAGATTGCACTTTTTCCAGATAAACAATATTTAAAATCTACTATTGCTTGTCCAATTTCAGTATCCCACGAATTGAGTGATCCTTCTACCATACATATTCCTGGTGCTATTGGTAATGTATATGCTTGCTGAAAAGTACCCTTTTCTTCTAAAAATGAGGTTAAATCACTTGTTGCAAGTTTATGTAAAATTTTATCAAATTGCTTATCATATCTATCAAAATAAAGCACTATTTTATTAGTAGCATCGGCGGATCTACCGTCTTCTCTAGACCATTCACCAACATGATGTAATTTAATTTGACCACCTAATCCTTGACACGATTCAAATATTTCTTTAATTGCTTTTTTGGGTGCGTCTCCACTCATTCCACCCATGTCGGGAGAAATATATATTCTTATCAAATCCTCTGTCAAGAAATTTGAGCCAAAAACATAACATGGGCCAGTCATCATACCGAAAGAGTTGGCATTAGTTCTTTTTGCAATTTCGGTTGTGTATTTATAAATATCATTTTCAAAATTTGCTAAAGCTAATGGACGAGGAGGACCTGCTGTTCTGTCTGTATCAAATTTCTGATATAATTTTTTTCCAACAACTTCTAACTCTTCATAATCAAATTGCTTAATTGTTTCTCTGACTTCTCTATAACTAACACTGGGATCTTCAAACCATGAAAGGATCTCTAGATCTCGTATATCGTCCATAGGACTATCATGATATGACATACTTATATTTACTACTAGGTAGTATATAAGTCTATCTATATAGTTAAATAAAGAGTAAACACAATTTAATTTATGGTTTACGAGATTATCGGAAGCAAAGAAAAGGCAGTAGCTATTATTGGGTTCGGAACTGAAAACATAAAGGAATTAGCTGAAAAGATAATGAAACAACATAAAAATGTTAAATCTGTTTTAGCTAAAACTGGTCAAAGAGAAGGAGTATTTAGAACTCATCCAACTAAACTTATTCTAGGTGATAAGAACACTGAAGTGATTCATAAAGAAAATGGATATTCAATTAAAATCGATCCAAGAATTGCTTATTTCTCACCTAGAGAATCAACTGAACGATTAAGATTAAGTAAAATGATTAAAGCTGGAGAAAAGATTCTTGTGATGTTTTCTGGCGTGTCGCCAATTGCTATAGCTATTAAGAAAGTTCAACCCGATTGTAAAATAACATGTATTGAAATTAATCCAGAAGCTGTAAAATACGCTGATGAAAATGTTAAACTAAACAAGATATGTGGAATCAAGAATATATGTGGCGATGTGAGGGAAGTTAAATTAGAAAAATATGACAGAATTATTATGCCTTTACCAGAGACGTCTTTAGAGTATTTAGACTTAGCTAAGAAACATTGTAAAGGAATAATTCATCTATATGGATTTGCTAAAGACCCGAAGGAGATAACAAGTAAGATAGAAGATAAAATAATTAAGATACAAAGAGTATTACCTTATGGTCCTGGAATTTACAAAATGAGATTTGATATCGAAATCTAACTAATCTACACTATATTCTTTTTTTAGGATTCTTCTAAACTGTGGACTTCCATCTTCTGCTCCAGTTCTAAGTGTATAAAATCTTGGTTCCATTTCTTCATCTGGTCTTAACATAATTTAATTAACATAGGAAAGAATTTAAACCTTCTTTAAATCATAAACCATGTGCCATACATTCGGTGAATATGATTTAACCTTTCTTGTCCTCAAAACTTTAACTTGTTTTGGAAACTTAATTTCTTCTCCATCTCTAACGTTACGATGGAAATGAATAATCGCTCCTTTTTTAGCTATTTTCAACGCGCTTGGTAAGAAGTTTTCAGTATCATAAAGATGTCCCATAACAATTCTATTAGCCGTGTTCTCAAGCAAGCTAGCGAAATCTCTACAATCTCCTTCTAATATCTCAATTTTATTTTCAACTTTATTAAGAAAAGAATTTCGTTTAAGATATTTAATTGCATCTGGATTCAAATCAATTGAATAAACTTTCTTAGCTTTTTTAGCTAATAGAATTGAAAAATATCCTATGCCTGCAAACATGTCAACAACTATCTCACTCGACTTAACAGATTTAATCATTATCTCCTTTTCCATTTTATTTCCTTTAGACCACATTACTTTAGTCACATCTAAAAAGAATTTAGCACCATGTTCTTTGTGAATAGTTTCAGTATTTTTAGATCCAGCAATTACTTCCATCTTTGGTTTTCGTTTAACTCCGTCTATACTTCGTTCAAGAACAACGGTTTCAATATATGGTAATATTTCTAAAATGGCTTTTCCAATTTTCTTTCTATGTTTGTATAATTCTGGTTTTAATTTAACTATGAGTATCTTACCAAGAATAAAGTAAGACCTCGGGGCTAATCGAAGGTCTTGAGAAGGAATATTATCTTTTAGATTGTCTATAAGTTTTGTATAAAACGACATAATTCTTTATGTTCTCTTGCATATTAAATATTATACTCATTGGTAAACACCGGGCTTTTTATCACCATATATTCCCTTCAATTCTTTAGGATTTAGTACAACATATCTAATTTCTTTTTTCTCTTCCATTATAATCACATTAAATTTATCACATCTTGAGGATTATGTGTTTCATAGGTTCCCCCCCGATTACTAATTATATATGTTTCTAATCCACCAATTAATTTTGATTCTATTGTTTCACCATTTTTTCCTTTGTATTCCCCAGGCATTTTTCTTCACCTCATGAACATAATAAAAAAGGGGGAGGGGTCGTTAAAAGTGACAATACATGTGAAATTCCTTACATGTATTTAATTGATCCTGCTTTCCAGATTGCTTCTATTGCTAGAATTGCAACTGCTGGTGCTGCTAATACTGCAATGTGTCCAACGATTGGTGCTAAGTAGTCACCCACGTATGGTACACCTGCTAATACAGCTCCAGATGCTCCTACTGCCATCAAAGCGATTGCAGCAAGCATGAAAATTTCTATATCATCTTTTCCGATTGATCCCATGCCAAATGCTCCTAACAAACCTACTACAAATCCTAACACCACTAATAGTGTTCCTGCTGAAGGTATTGTTCCAACCATCAATCCCTCTATTACTGCGATTAACATTCCTAGTAGGAATAGATAGCCACTGAGCTTTATCCATTGATTTCCTTGTTTTTTTGCCATATTTTTTCTCACCTTTGAGCATAATAGTAAAGGGGCTAGTGGGGCCTACTTAAAGACCCCTAATAAAACAAATACAACACCAATTAAGGTGACTAATAAACCGATTACGCTAAACAATGTCGTTCCCCATGTTACAGCACTTCCTATTGAAATTGCTGATCCAATTCCTAAATTAAATGCTGCAGCAAGTAAATACGATGCACCACCTGCACCTAACCATATAAATCCTTTGTCGCCTTTCTTTTTAATTTTTCCATATTCTGCTAAAATTGGGGCTAATAGCAATGCGATTCCCATCCATACGAATGTTGCTTCAAACATTTTTTCACCTAATAGAAAGGTGGTAAAATTTGTTCTTAAAGGTAGCTTCGACAATCGTATTACTTCTCTCAAATATAGAAATCTTTATATATTATTAATTTGTGTATATAACACCCTTATAGAAATAAATTATATTTTTCTAGATAATTTATATAAAAGTTGGTAGCGGGGGCACGATTTGAACGTGCGACCCCTGGGTTATGAGCCCAGTGAGCACTCCAGGCTGCTATAGGCAATCTAGTTCGCTAAAACAAAGACTTCCACCCCGCTATACCTAGAGTTTTGAAACAGCCCCGCCATATTGTAATTTTATCTTATATGAATTGTGTTTCAAGCTTTTAAAACTTGTTGATATTCTCATTCTATGTATTTTATTATTTGACTTATAATTATTTTCTAACCAACATTTTCTTATCGGAATATTCAATGATTTTGTAATATTTTTTTAGGTTTAGAACTCATTATACTCACAGACAAACATTTATAATTACGTTATTAAATAATAGATGCTAACTAATTTACGTGAGTTAAATGACAACAATTTTAGGAATTGATGAAGCAGGAAGAGGATCAGTAATTGGCCCAATGGTTATAGCTGGATTAATGATAGATGAAAAAGATGAATTTAAATTAAGAGAAATAGGAGTTAAAGATTCAAAATTACTAACTAAAGTTCAAAGAGAATTTATGTTTGATAAAATAAAAAATATTGCAAAAGATTATGTTATATTAAGTGTATCTGCTAAAGAAATAGATGAACTTAGAAAAACAATTAATTTAAATAAAATTGAAGGACATAAAATGGCTGAAATTTTAAAAACCTTAAAAGCTGATAAAGCTTACATTGATACTCCTCAAGTTTCAACAGGTAAGTTTAAAGATTTCCTATTTTCAATCTCAAAAACTAAAACAAAAATGATATGTGAAAACGGGGCTGACTTAAAATATCCAGTTTGTTCAGCTGCATCTATACTAGCTAAAGTTACTAGAGATAGGGAAATTGAAGTGATTAAGAAAAAAGTTGGATTTGATTTTGGAGTTGGTTATTCACATGATAAAAAAAGTATTGAATTTGTACAAAAATGTTTAAAAGAAAAGAAAAATCTTGAATATTTAAGACACTCATGGATAACTGTTTCTGAACTTGTTAAAGAGAAGGAACAAAAACGATTAGGAGATTTCTAAAATAACATTTATATTAAAGTAAATACATAGTTAGTTCATAATAATTGATTAGGGTGTTATAATGGATTTGATTAACCTAAAAACTACTATTGATAATAATATTGATTTTGACAAATCTTTTAAAAATGAGAAAGATTTCTGTGAATGGATAAGAAAAAACTATAAATTGTTAGGATTTTCAGAAATATGCGAAGATAATAAAGATTCTACACCAGATTTTGTATTTTCTATCAATGGAACAAAAATTAGAACAGAAATAGAAACAAAATCAAGCAATTTTATTTTACACAAGCATGATAAAAATAATATAGATTTAATATTATGTTTAAAAAAAGATAAAGAAATCTATGATATTGATATTATTGAAATAAAAAACTTCGAGTTTATTGATCCCACAAAGATTTTAATTAATCTAACTGATTATCATATTGAAGAATTAGACAAATTAGTAAAAATGGGGGTGTATCAACACAAAGCAGAAGCTATTCGTGATGCAATTAGAAAACTAATCGAGGGACGTTTATGAAAAAAATAATAATTTTATCTCTTCTAGTAATATTTTTATTTTCCGTAACATCAGCTTTCGCAGCTGTTTGGTGGACCGGGACACCCGATTTTTATATAAATGAAACAGCTGACTACGATACCCCAGCAGTTAAAGTAAACACAACAACAATCACAGATAGATACAACCAAAGTTCAAATACAGCTGAGATGGATTTTCCTTATGCTTCTAAAGATGCTAATCTTATTTCTTATTATAGGGGTGCAGATGTAACAGATGAAACAGGAACTAATGATTTAACAAATGTAGGAGCAGGTTTTGTAGCAGGTAAATTTGGCAATGCTTTTGATACAGATGGAGCAGGTAGTAATTTTAATGATTTAACTTTTACAAGTTTTGAAAATGCAGGAGCAATTACAATAGTTGCTTGGGTTAATCCTGATGTAACAAATGTAGGAGCACAAGCTGATTATATTATTTCTTTACCAGATGGATATGGAGCAAATGGAATAGATTTAGCACAAAAAAATAATCATTTTCAATGGGTATTAATAACGCATTCAGATTCTACAGTTCAAGAAGGTTCAACTGCAATAACAGCAGGAACATGGTATATGCTTTCTATTACTTATGATGGAACAAATTCAAGAGGTTATGTTAATAATGTATTAGAATTTACAGACCCTTTAACATTAGGAACAGGATTAAAACACACAACTGGAGATATTTATATTGGAAGACAAAGTGATTATGCTGGAGTGTTTTTCAATGGACAGATTGATGAAGTTAAAGTCTATAATCGTGGTTTAACAACAGCAGAAATAACAGTTCTTTACAACAATGGTAAAAGATATATAGACACAGCTTGGGCAGGTTCAGCTTCTAATTGGACAAGTGATACACAAACAATGACAGCAGGAAACAAACTTTTAAACACTACAATAAATTTAACTTCAAGTGCAACAGCTTATTTAACTAAAGTAGAATGGTTGTCTAATGGAATAATAGTTGCTTCAAACGAAACTGATATAACTTCAACTGGATTAGTTACTTACTCAACAGCAAACGGATTAGATACAGGAAGTTTTGATTACATAAACGATAGTTATACTTTTACAATAAGAACATATTTTACTGGAGATGGAACAACAACACCAAAGGTAGATGATATAATAGGTTATTATGAAGAAGGAGAAACAATTGTTTGGCAAGGTGGAACATCAACTGATTGGAATGTCGGTTCTAATTGGAATACATCAACTGTTCCAGGAACAGTTAATCGTGTAATATTAAATGCAACTTCAGAGAGACAACCAAATTTAACTTCAAATTCTTATGCATATAATATTTCAATACCATATGGAGCTAGTCTGAACACAAGTGGTTATAATCTGCAAGTTGGAGATGATATTTCTGTTTCTGGATTGCTGAATGTTTCTGGTGGAAAATTAATAATGAATGG
>Ga0180732_1000251_pt1 | contig 51435 bp, 49 predicted proteins | sample KR11_01MetaG_FD_148674 | JGI IMG/M metagenome (GOLD analysis project Ga0180732, IMG submission 148674) | Groundwater microbial communities from the Olkiluoto Island deep subsurface site, Finland - KR11_0.1 MetaG | ecosystem: Environmental > Aquatic > Deep subsurface > Groundwater | place... | reverse complement strand
TTCAACTTCAGGAGCTGGCGGAAGCTTTTTGGAAAATACTTTAAAAAGAATGTTCGCAAATTATGAGGACTATGTGCAAATGACACGCAGTTCTCTACTTATTTCGGCAGACAATGCGCATGCAGTGCATCCAAATTTTGCGGCAAAACATGACAAAGAGCACTCACCGAAGATAAACGCAGGTGTTGTCATTAAGGTAAACGCGAATCAAAGATATGCGTCAAACTCTAAAACCATCTCGCGTTTTATGAATGTGGCTTCTTCGTTGGGTGAAAAAACGCAGAATTATGTCACAAGAAGCGACATGGGCTGCGGCTCGACCATAGGCCCCATAACTGCTACAAGATTGGGGATAGAAACTCTCGACATCGGATTGCCTACGTATGCTATGCACTCTATCAGAGAGCTTTGCGGAACCTCAGATGCACATTCGCTTTATAAAATTTTACTTGCGTTTGGCGACTGATGGGTGAAAATTCCATAACACCCGAGGAGTTAAATCTTTTAATAGACCAGACCTATAAGGTTGAAAAAGAGTTTAACGAACTTAAAGCTTCTTATATGCATCTGCAGGATACCATTGAAAATGTCGTTGAGTTTCTGCCAAATGCCATCTGGATTTTAAACGCGGACAATTCTGTTTTTCTACAAAATTCACAGGCAAAAAAACTTCAAGAACTATTGACACTTTTAGAAGCTCGCGGGAACGATTACGAAGTTCAGTTCAACGGCTTCTCTTACCTTGTAAAGAGCTCGATGTATCAAGATAAAATGATGCTGAGTGCAACGGACATAACAGAACAAAAACGCAAAGAAAATCTTGCGACTATGGGACAAATGGCGGCACATCTTTCGCATGAGATTCGCAATCCCATAGGTTCTATTTCGCTGCTGAGCTCAACACTCAAAAAAAGAGTCATCGCAGAGAATATTCCCATAGTTGAAGAGATTCAAAAGTCTGTTTGCCGTATTGAACGCATTGTTAAAGCTACTTTGATGTTTTCTAAAGGGGTAGAAGCAAATAAAAAACTTTTTCTTTGGAGTGCGCTTAAAGACTCTTTAGATATGTCCATTGGCTACTATGCTTATTCAAAAGAGATAACATTCATTTTCCCAACGGAAGATTTTACACTCAACGCAGACAAAGATTTGCTGGAGATGCTTTTTTCAAACTTTATTATAAACGCCATTGACGCGATTGAACTTGATGAAAAAGAAGACGATGAAGAGGGCGAGATAGAACTTGTCTATAAGAGTGAAGATAAGTTTCACATTTTTCACATTTATGACACAGGTGTGGCCATAGAAAACGAAAAAGAGCTCTTCGAAGCCTTTAAGAGCACAAAAGTCAAAGGAAACGGCTTGGGTCTGGTTCTCTCAAGAGAGATAGCCCAGGCACACGGAGGATGTGTTACACTTCTTGTCGGAGAGAGAAAAGGTTTTGAGATAAGGCTGCAAAAGTAAAATAAAAAGCAGGAGTGAATCATGGCAAAAGTGTTGATTTTATCTGGTGCAGGTCTTAGCGCAGAGTCAGGCATATCTACCTTTAGAGAGGCAGATGGCTTATGGGAGAAACATCGTGTAGAAGATGTTTGCAGTGCCGGGTGTTTAGATACAAACGGTGAAGCCACAAGAGCTTTTTATGATGCAAGAAGAACAGATTTAAAAGACAAAAAACCAAACCATGCACATAAAGTTTTGGTAGAACTCAAGCAAAAATATCCGCAAGAAATAAGCATACTCACTCAGAATATAGACGATCTTTTTGAAAAAGCGGGCATAAAACCCCAGGAGATTGTGCATTTACATGGATTTTTACCCCAACTTCGCTGCAGAGAATGTGAGGAGATTTATGAGATTGCCTACGTTAAGCAAGCAGAGTTTAACCATGGCGCTTGTCCTAAATGTTTTGGTGAACTACGTCCAAATATAGTCTTTTTCGGAGAAAGTGCACCATTGTATGAAAAACTTACGTCTGAGTTAAATGAATGTGATATGATTGTCGTAATAGGCACAAGCGGCAATGTTTTAGATGTCACTTACTTTGCTCAGTTGTGTGATTATTCTATTCTCAATAATCTTGAGCCAAGTTCTGCTATAGATGATAAATATTTTACGAAAGTATATTATGCAAAAGCTACAGAAGCTATAGACACTATTGCAGAATTAATAGAGGAGTTTTTAGAGAATGCATAATTTTATTTTCATAGCGTTTGTGGCTTTATTTTTTACAGCCTGTTCGGTGGAACCCTTGCAACCGGTACAAGTTGCAATGGTAAATAAACGCGTGAATTACCTTCAGGAAGTAAAACCAATATTAGAAAAACGTTGTGTTGTCTGCCATTCATGCTATAACTCTCCGTGTCAGCTTAAGTTTGACTCTTATGAAGGACTTGAGCGAGGCAGTTCCAAAGCAAAAGTTTATATGGGAGAGCGTTTGAGAGCGCAGGAACCTTCAAGACTTTTTTTAGATGCGCACAGTTCTCTAGAATGGAGAAGTAAGGGTTTTAACAGCGTGAGTGAATCAAACTCTTCTGTAGGAACAAATGACTCAATTATGCTTCAGCTCTTAGACCATAAAATGAAAAATCCTAAAAGTGTCGGGGAGTATTTGAGTGAGAGTGATGATTTAACATGCGCCAAAGACACAAAAGAGTTAGCTGAATTTTTAGATGACAACCCAAATCAGGGAATGCCTTTTGGTTTTCCTCCGCTGGAGGAGAAAGAATATAAAACACTTGCACAGTGGCTCTCTCAAGGTGCTCCAATGCCGAGTGAAGAAGAAAATATAAAACTCAAATCTTCTTCTGAAAAAGTATTACCTCAAATTCTAAAATATGAAGAGTTTTTTAATAAAGAAGATGCCAAGCATGTTATGAGTGCAAGATACATTTATGAGCATCTTTTCTTGGCACATCTTTCATTTGCAGAGCAGCCGGAAGAATTTTACGAATTGGTGCGTTCAAAAACACCGTCGCCACAGCCTATAGAGGTCATTGCCACACTTCGACCTTATGATGACCCTGGAGTAGAGAAATTTTATTACCGTTTTAAAAAAATTCACTCTACTATTGTTCACAAAACGCATATGCTTTATGATTTGGATGATGCAAAACTTCAAAGATATGAAGAGCTTTTTATAAAATCGGAGTGGAATGAAAAACCTTATGTAGTCGGTTTTAAAACTTCTTTTAATGCAGAACCTTTTAAAGTTTTTGAGCAGATTCCTGCAAGTTCAAGATATGCATTTTTACTCGACAATTCAGAGTATGTTGTAAGAACTTTTATAAGAGGTCCTGTTTGTAAGGGGCAAATAGCTCTCAATGTCATAAATGACCATTTTTGGATTGCGTTTATGGATCCAAAATACGACCTTTCACTCAAATATCCGAAATTTTTAAAAACGCAGTATGAAAATTTGAAAATGCCTATAGAAGCGGGAAGTGATATGAAGCTTATAGACACATTCAGCGATATTTATAATGAAAAAGCTATTGCCTATAACGAACAAAGACAAAAACTTTATGATGAAGTGTATAAAAATGGCTTGGATTTGGATGGTGTTTGGAAGGGTGACAATGCTTCTAGCGCACCACTTTTAACTGTTTACAGACATTTCGACAGTGCTTCGGTTCATAAAGGAATTTTGGGAAATCTTCCAAAAACAGCCTGGGTGATTGATTACCCTTTGCTTGAGAGAATCTATTACTCTTTGGTTGCCGGCTTTGATGTCTATGGGAATATCGGTCATCAAGCTTCAGTGCGCCGTTACATGAGCAGACTCAGAGTCGAAGGAGAGAGCTATTTTCTCAATTTTTTACCAAAAGAAGATAGAGAAAAATTGTTTGAATCTTGGTATGTTGGAGCAGAAGATGAGATACAGCACTCTCTCTCGCAAAATGAAACGCCTATTACATTTACAAAAATAAACTCAAAAAGAGAGTTCTTTGAAAATATCGTTCATTCGCATCTTTTAAAAGAAGCAGGGATAAGTTTTGATAAATACAATTATGTGAACGAAAATGAGAGAATTCCGTCACTTCCAAAAGAGTATAAATCAAAAGAGGATTATATTCAAGGTTTCCGCTCGCTTGTAAAAGAGGGCACTTCTTTTATAAAACTTGTTAACGGAAACAATTCAAATCTTGCTTACATCAGAGTCAAAGTGAGCGAAGATGAAGATATAGTTGTCTCCGTCATCGTCAACAGATGGCACGATAATGTCTCTTTTATGTTTAATGAATCGGCAAGACTTGACCCGTCTAAAGATGATTTAGACTTTGTAGAAGGTCTTGTCGGTTCCTACCCGAACCTCTTTCTGGTCGTTGAGCTCAAAGATTTGCCGGACTTTTTTGACATGATGCACAACTATGACGGCAGTAAAGCATACATTGCAAAGTTTTTAAAGTATGGCATAAGCCGCGGAGATGAAGATTTTTGGGAACATTACGACTGGTTTGCGCAACGATTTGGGGAACAAAACCCTCATGAAGCCGGTTTACTGGATTTAAATCGTTACTATTACAAAGTTTTACGATAAAAATTTCTCCTTGTGTTTGCTTTAACACCTGCGCATGGCTTAAATTTTTTTGCATATTTTTATACTTTTGGGAATAAGATGATAAATAAAACTTATATCTAAGGAGTGTAAAATGAAATTCGAATTAATGCCGCTGCCTTTTAGCGAGACGGCTTTAGAACCTTATATTTCCTCTGAAACAATACGGTACCATTATGCAAAGCACCATGCAACTTATGTAGATAAGCTCAATATACTTAAAGAAGGTACTGAGTTTGAAAAAAAACCTCTAGAGTATATTATCAAGAATGCTCGTGGAGCTCTTTTTAATAATGCGGCGCAGGTTTATAATCATGACTTTTATTGGTACGGGTTAACACATTTGTCTCACGGCGCTTCGGTTGAATTGTCTGATTGTATTGAACGTGACTTTGGTTCAATGCAAAAATTTAAAGAGATATTTATTGCCAAAGCAACAGCGCTTTTTGGCTCCGGATGGGTGTGGCTCGTCTTAGACAAAGACGCCAAGCTTATCATTAAAGAATATTCAAACGCAGACAATCCGCTCAAAGAAAATCTCACGCCTCTGTTGACATGTGATGTTTGGGAACATGCCTATTACATTGACAAACGCAATGCAAGAGCGGAGTATCTTGAAAATTACTTCAAAATAATTAATTGGCGATTTGTCTCCGATAATTTAGCAAATGCACTCAATGACCCAACGAACAGTTATTCTCAGCCATGCAATGATAACAGTGAAGTGTGTGATTATATCGATGCCATGCAGGAGTATGAACACACGCCTTCATAAACTCTTCTTTTAGCACAAGGATAAGAGTATTCTTATCCTTATATTAGTTTATTTTGACTAAAATACCCCACTTAAATAAAAGGTATTTTGATGAAACAACTTTTATCTCTTTTTAGCTCTATGAAAACAATGGCTGTTTTGATGTTGATTTTTGCTTTTGCAGTCGGTTACGCAACGTTTATAGAAAATGATTACGGAACTATGACCGCTAAAGCGGATGTCTACAATGCAAAATGGTTTGAGTTTTTACTCTTATTATTAACAATAAACTTAATGTTGAATATACATAAATACAAGATGTATACCATCAAAAAAGCCCCTATATTTATATTCCATATTGCTTTTATTGTCATACTTATCGGTGCGGCAATTACACGTTTTGTCGGTTTTGAAGGCTCAATGCATATCCGCGAGGGCGAGAGTTCTGCGACTATGACAAGTTCGGAGACGTATTTCAGCGTTGAAGCTACAAGCGGTCCGAAAAAAGTTTCTTCAAGCGAAGCAGTGTACCTTTCAAAACGCACTTCAAATACACTCTCCTCATCTTTTACTGTAGATGCAAAAAAAGTAGAAGTAAAATTACTTGAGTATATTCCGGACGCAATAGAAAAAAGTGTCCAAGATAAGGTTCATGGCAAGCCGGCAGCGAGTATGATGGTTACTTCAGGTGGAAAGGGTGAGAGCATCATCCTCAAACACGGAGAATTTTTTGATAATGGTGAATTTGTTTTAGATTTTGATTCAAACGAGACTTTTAACAAGCCTGTTATTGCTGTTTATGTTGAGAATGAAGTACTTTTTATGAAACATAAAGAGCCGCTGGCATTTTTGAAGATGGATGACAGGTCAACCGGAGATTTGGCTGCAAATGAGAAAGAGCTATTTGCAACAAGAACTCTTTATACACAGGGCTCAGGCAGTTTTGTTCTCAAGGAATTTTTTCCTTATGCTTCGACACAAATTATTTCAAATCCAAATGCTTCCGCGCAACAGCCAGGTTATGATGCCTTGCGTTTTGATGTGAATGTAGATGGAGTTTCAAAAGAGGTGATGATTTATGGAAGAGCAGGAGTGATGGCAAATGAATCTCACGATGTTGTTAACGGCGTGGATGTACACCTTTCATACGGGGCAAAAAAACTTTATCTGCCGTTTGAAATAAGACTTGTTGATTTCCAGCTTGACCGCTATCCTGGTTCTATGAGTCCTTCTTCTTACGCGAGTGAGGTACTATTAATAGATAAAGAACAGGCTATTGAAATGCCATACAGGATTTTTATGAACAATATATTGGAACACAGAGGGTACAGATTTTTCCAGGCTTCGTATGATCAAGACGAGCAGGGAACTGTTCTTTCTGTCAATAACGACCCGGGAACACTTCCATCTTACATAGGCTATTTCTTGCTTGCATTAGGAATGTTCTGGTCTTTGTTTTCAAAAGAAAACAGATTTTCGAAATTGGCGGATAAAGCACAAAAAGCAAGAAATGGACAAAGCAAAATTCTTTCTCTTTTTGCAGTATGTGCCTTAGCGCTCAGCTTTGCTCCTGCTCATGCAGAAGAGCTTGACCCTGCGCTTAAAACAATTCTCTCTTTTGACAAAACACATGCAGATAAATTCGGTCAGCTCATAGTTCAAGACAGCGGCGGAAGAATGAAGCCTGTTGACACACTTGCAACAGAAATTTTAGCAAAGATTCATAGAAGTGAAAACTTACAAATTGGTGCAAGTAAACTGACGCCAAATCAAGTTGTTCTTGGAATGATGGTACGTCCTGATGTTTATAGAGATATAAAAATTATTCGTACAAAAGATGAAAAAATAAATGCTCTTATCGGTGCAAAAACAGATGCTGCATATGCTTCATTTTCACAATTTTTCGGTGATCCTGAAAATATGCAAGGCTATAAACTTGGCCAGGCAGTGGAAGAAGCTTCAAGAAAAGAGCCAAAACACAGAGATAAATTTGACAAAGAAGTTTTAAAAATAGATGAAAGAGTCAATGTTGCGTTTATGGTTTATACGGGTTCACTTGTAAAAATATGGCCAAAACAAAATGACATGGCTAACAAATGGTATGCAACTATTGAAGCGCTTCAAACTTATGAACCGGCAGATGCAGAGGCTTTAAGACTTATTGCAGTAGAGTATTTTACTTCTATTGACACTGCGCTTGAGACAGGAGATTGGAGCAAGGTTGACGAGGCACTTGCAAAAATAGAGAAGTACCAAAAATTTTATGGTGCTCTGGTTTATCCGAGTACAAACAAAGTAGAAGCAGAAGTTTTTTATAATAAAGCGAAAATATTTGAGACCATTTATCCTTTGTATCTTTTACTTGGATTTTTACTGCTCATTCTAAGTTTTGTAAAAATACTCAAACCGGGTTTTAATATAACTTTTTTTACAAAAGTCACACTTTGGCTCTTAATACTTTTCTTTATTGCACATACGGCGGGACTCGCTCTTCGTTGGTATATTTCAGGTCACGCGCCTTGGTCCAACGGCTATGAGTCTATGATTTACATCGGCTGGGCAACGGTTCTCGCAGGCTTTATCTTTTCGAAGCGTTCCTCTATGACTATGGCTTCAACGGGAATTTTAGCAGGTCTTATTTTGTTTGTAGCGCATCTTAACTGGATGGACCCTCAGGTGACAAATTTGGTTCCAGTTTTGAACTCTTACTGGTTAAGTATTCATGTTTCGATGATTACTGCTAGTTATGGTTTCTTAGGCCTTGGAGCACTTCTTGGCTTTATTTCACTCATACTTTTTAACCTGAAAAATGAAAAAAATGAAGTGAGAATTTCTCTTTCAATCAAAGAGCTGAACTCTATCAACGAGATGAGTTTAATGGTTGGACTTGTGCTTTTAACTGTGGGTAACTTTTTAGGCGGCGTTTGGGCAAATGAGTCTTGGGGACGTTACTGGGGTTGGGACCCGAAAGAGACTTGGGCACTTGTAACTATTTTAGTCTACGCGGTTGTTCTGCACCTGCGTTTTATTAAACAGATTTACAACGATTTCAGCTTTAGCGTTATTTCGCTTCTTGCGTTTACATCGGTGCTTATGACTTACTTTGGGGTAAATTACTATCTTGCGGGACTTCACTCGTATGCAAAAGGCGATCCGGTTCCTATTCCTGATTTTGTGCCGATAACATACACGATTATCTTTTTAATCATTGCTTTGGCATATAGAAACAGAAAGTTAGTGTAAAAGGCTGAGAGTGGAATTTAAAGGCTTTAGTCCAAAAACGCTTCCATTTTTACAAGCGATAAAAGAAAACAATAACAAAGAGTGGTTCGAAGCACATAAAAGTGACTACGAACAACTCATTCTTAACCCTTCACGCGCCTTTGTGGTCGAGATGGGCGAACATCTTCAAGCGCTAGAACCTAGCATAAACGCAGAACCGAAAATCAACAAATCACTTTACCGAATCTACCGAGATACCCGTCGTATGGGTGCAAACAAAGCTCCTATAAAACACAGAATCGGCGTTATTTTTTGGCAGGGACGCACAAAAAGAATGCAAAGTTCTGCGTTTTATCTGCATTTTTCTCCAGATGAGTTGTATGTAAGTGCAGGGGTTCGCTGGTTTGAAAAACCTATGTTGGATGCTTTTCGTGAATACATCAAAGATGAAGGGCGCAGAGTTGCTCTTGATGGTGTTTTAAAGAGCATTAAGGCAAAAGGCTATAACTATTTGGAAAAAGGGTATAAACGCTATCCAAAAGGTTTTAGCGCTGAGTTGCCGAGTGCAGATTTGAGTCTCTACAAGGGGATGGCGACATTTGCGCTTTTGGAGCCAAACTTAATTGAGAAAGGTGAAGAGTTCATTGATACTCTTTATAAGATATATGAAGATATGCTTCCTCTGCAACAGATAATGTATGAAGTAAGTTTACGAGTCAAAGAGGATTAAAAATGGCAAAAGAAGCAATTGTTTTATTAAATATGGGTGGACCAAACAACCTTGAAGAGGTTGAAATGTTTTTAACAAATATGTTCCATGACAAGAATATTCTGACGATGAAAAGCTCACTTTTGAGAAACTTTATAGCAACGATGATAACTTTTTCAAGAACTGAGAGTTCTCAGGAGATTTACAGAAAAATTGGCGGTAAATCTCCTTTGGTAGGTTTGACAAAAAAACTGGTGGCAAAACTTCAAGAGCGAGTCGGCGAAGATGTGCTTGTTGATTTTGTTATGCGTTATACGCCTCCTTTTGCCCCCGAAGTCATCGAGCGACTAAACAGTGCAGAAGTAGAAAAAATTTATTTGATTCCTCTGTATCCGCAATATTCAACAACTACGACAAAATCCTCTTTGGAAGATTTTGAAGAAGCCTATCACAAAATGGGTGCAAACGCAGTCTTGGCTGAGACAAAGCACTTTTTTCAAAACACAACGTACAATAGAGCAATTTTGCAGAGTATTAAAGAAACTATGAAAGATGCGAAATATGAAGATTTTGACCTGATTTTTTCAGCACACGGCTTACCGCAAAAGATTGTAGATGCAGGGGATGTTTACGAAAAACACGTCAACAAACATGTGACTCTGCTTAGAAGTATGCTCCAAGAAGAGGGCATGTCCTTTCATGAAACGCATCTTGCTTACCAGTCAAAAGTAGGCCCGTTGGCTTGGCTGAAGCCTTCACTTGAAGAAAAACTCAAAGCTGTGCGAAACAGAGGCGTCATTATCTTTCCTCTTGCGTTTACCATAGACAACTCTGAGACGGATTATGAACTGGATATGGAGTACCGCGAAGTAGCAGAAGAACTTGGTTTTAAAGAGTACAGAGTCTGCCGCTGTCCAAATGACAGTGATTTGTTTGTAGATGCTCTATGCGAAATTTATGAGAAGATGAAGTAGGCTAAAATATGAAAATTGTCATCTTCGATATGGACGGGACACTTTTAGATTCCCAAAAAGATATTACTATTTCCGTCAATTATGTCAGAGAGAAACATTACTCCCTTGAGCCTTTGCCTGAGAAGTTTATTGTCGATGCCATCAATATGGAAGTACGTAATCTTCCAAAACTTTTTTATAATACAGAACTTTATGAAGAAAAAGCCAGAGATATGTTTGAAGCACATTATGAAACGCAGTGTATTCAAAACCCCTATCTCTATGAGGGTGTTTTTCAGACACTTCAAGAGTTGCGTTTAAATGATGTAAAAATTTCTGTGGCGACAAACGCACCGACAAAATTTGCACAGAGAATGCTTGGGCATTTGGGTGTTGCAGATATGTTTGACATTATCATCGGTGCAGACAAGGTAGCGGCATCCAAACCTGACCCGCAGATGCTGCATCATATTCTTCATCATTATAATTTCGACAAAACGCAGCACAAAGCTTGGATGGTCGGCGATAATTCCAAAGATATGCTCAGTGCAAAATATGCGGGAATAAACTCTATATTTGCCACTTGGGGTTTCTCTCCAGATGGTGAACATGAGACCTTAGTCCATAAACCAAAAGAAATACTAGGTATCGTTTTGTAAAAAAGTATGATAAAATAAACCAAATTTAGTTATTTTGGAGTTTATGATGTTTGATGTCGATTTACTCGTAGCGTTTGCGTTTATGGCTCTACTTTTTTTACGCCAAGTCTCCATTTCAAAACAGCCAAATAAGATAAATTATGCGCCTCTTATGATTGCTATAGGTGCCATAAGCAGTGTTATACATTTTATTATGCAGCCTGACGTGAGTGATGTTATTCATCTCTTACGCGAATCTTTCTTTCCTCTTTTGGTTGCTTTACTTCTGTATGTTGTAATGAATATTTTACACCAAACGCAGGTCTCACAAAACGCAAGAACCCAAGACGAATTTATTTTTATGCTGATTACCCAGATGGATCAATTGAAAAAATTTATTGCTGAGCTTGAAGAGAGAATGACTCTCTCAGCTCTAGAAGACAGAGAAGCACAAAAAGAAATACGCGAGAAGTTCAAAAAAGATATCAACGCACTTGACGCAATCCAAACGAATCAGGCGAAATTTTTAGAGAAATTTGATGATCTTGAAGGGTGGCACAAGGATGTTTCAAAAGAGTTTGAACATTTTACAGCAGTGCAAATGCCAGAATTAGACAATGTCGTACACAAGCATATAGATATGCTTCGAATAGCAGAGCAAGACCATTATAATCAACTTAAAAAGATGATAGAAAATTCTATGCATTCTAAACAAACTATTTCCGACGAGATGAGCAAACTTCAAGAGAGTATGCAAAGTATGAAAAGTCTCTCAGACGACATAGCAAAAGCAATCACAAGACATACTCTTCAACAGCTTTCAGGTGTCACCAAAGCTTTTGAGGGAGAGATAATTGCGCTGAAGTCTCATGCAGAGGGCGTTAAAACATCTCTTTCTGAGGGAGAAAATACTCTTGGCGCCATTCGTACGCAAAGTGAGATGATTATGAAGCAGATGGTTCTCTCCTCGACAAGAATGAAAGAGTTAAAAGAGCAAAATGAAGGCTTGTATGACATCTACAGTATCATCAAAGAGCTTATGAGCGACATCGAAGTCATTAGAGCGGACTATGTTAAAGCACAATCCCAACTAAGTGCAATTTCCAAAGAGTTTAAAGAAGTCGAGAATCAGCAGATGGAAGATATGAAAAAAGAGATTGAGGCCTTAAGCACAACGCTCTCAGCTAAGATAGATAACTCACTTCTAAAACTGCATGAGCACTATCATATTGCCGAAGAAGATATTACGGACAGTGTGAAAATTTTAGCGAAGAAGGCTCAGCTTCAGCGAGGTTATAGCGAGAACAACAAATGATGTCACATTTTCAAAGCTATAAAGTATCGTTTGAGAAAATATCTCTGTATTTAAAACTTTTTGTATTTCTTCTCATGAGTGTTTCTGTTTCTGTTCTTATCTTGTTTATATTTCACAGTTCTGATGCCCGTTTTGAAAAAATTCTAAAAGCCAGGAGTTTAGAAGCACAAAAGACTATAGATGCTTTTTTGAATCATACTGAGCATGAGTTCCAAAGACTTGCAGATGTTTTTTTTACAGATGAAAGGCTTATAGAAGCTCTTGAACACAGAGACAGAGAACTTGTATATAAAATGATGCATCCGTTATATATGAAATATGAAAAACAAGATTCCTACCTAAATAATATTCATATTGTTTTAAAAGATAAAACCTCTTTTTTAAATGTCAAACACAATCGTGCAGAGGTCACATACAGCACCGAACAAGAGATACTGAGTGTTGCAGCAATAGATACCAATAGTTTAAAAAGCGGTTTTGAGGAGTGTTCACATGGATACTTTTATAAGATTGTCTACCCTGTAAAAAATGCCCAAAATGAACTCCTTGGAGTAGTTGAGTTTACATTCACAATTGAAAATATACTTGAAGATATGAAGAACCATTATGGTTATGAGATGGCATTTCTTTATCAAAGAAAAGAGAGTGCCGAGACAGATAAGCTTTATAAGCTTCTTTACAGTACTTCAGCTGATATCTTCACAAATTTTGCAAAAAATCTAAACATAAAAAGTATTACAGAATATCAAAAAGTTTACTATGGAGTTTCAGCCTTAAATTTTTATGATATGAAAAATAATTTCCAAATTATTGTTTTAAGCGACATAACAGAGCTTATGCAGGTAGAAAAAGAATATATAAGAAATCTCATCACTATATTTCTTTTTGTTGCCGTGGCTGTAATAGTCTTACTTTTTTATATTATCAATTACTATCTTCAAAAAATAAAAGCAAAAGAACAAGAGACGCTTGAAAAAACGGAAGAATTATATTTTAAGTCGCGACATAATCATCTTACAAGCCTCCCAAGTATGAGTGTTCTCAATGAAAAGATGAATATTTCTGAAGATTACACTGTAATCATGCTTGATATGGACAATATCGCGATATATAACACTACATATGGAAATGAGATTGTAGACATGTTTATAAAAAAAGCTGCGTTGTGTTTACAAAATAACCTTCCCTCAAATGCTGCTCTTTATCACCTCCGTGCAGATGAGTTTGTTATTATTTTAAGTAAACCGACAAAGAGTCAGGCAAGAGATTTGGCCTATCAAATAAAGTCCTATTTTGAGAATACTCCATTACAGGTCAAAAGCATTACAACACATATTAATTTCTCTTTTGGTATCTCTCAATTTTCGACAAGCTCAAAATTAAATGCTTTTACAAAAGCAAATATTGCCCTTGTTGAGGCAAAGCACAGGGGAAGAAGTTTAATTCTGGAGTTTGAAGCGTCGATGAGTGACTTTAGCTCCTATACGCAGTTGGCGCACAGTATAGAGCTTTTGCAAAAATATATAGAAGAGGATAGGTTAGTACCTTTTTACCAGGCTATAGTAGATACAAAAACGCAGCAAATTGTCAAATACGAAGTTTTGGCCCGAATTAAAGATGGTGATAGATTTTTATCACCGCATGAGTTTTTGCGAGCAGTAGAACTTACAGGTTTGATGACTGCCATTACAAAGCAGATGATTCAAAAATCTTTTATCTATTTTGCAGGTACAAATATAAATTTCAGTATTAACATCACAAAAAATGATTTTTTAGAAAAAAATCTCATCAAGTTTTTAGAGTACAAGTGCCAAATATATAATATAAAACCAGAACAGGTGACACTTGAAATACTTGAAAATATTGCTTTGGAAGGGAATGCACAAGAGATTATTGACCAAATCACTGTTCTCGCAAATGCTGGGTATATCATAGCCATTGATGATTTTGGAGTTGAAAGCTCAAACATCTCCAGACTGAGTGATTTGAATGCTAACTTTATTAAAATTGACGGCAGTTTTATTAAAGACATAGACGTAAATAAAAAACACTATAAAATCGTCGAATCTCTTGTCTATATGGCGAAAAAACTTGATATTAAGGTGATTGCCGAGTATGTACACAGCGAGAGCGTTTACAATGTTGTAAAAGAACTCGATATTGATTACTCGCAGGGCTTTTACTTTTCTGAACCGAAAATAGGTATAGATGGCTTATAGAGCCATATAAATAAGCGGAGGGTAGAGCAAAAGACCAAGATAAGGTAAAATGCTTGGGACAGGGCTAAGCAGAGCAATACTTAAATCTTTTGAGAGCTCTTTTTTTATAAACACCTGCTCAATTAGTAAGATTTTTGTTGCTATATCTGCTGTTTTAATGAAGAGTAAAATCATAGCACTCACGCTAAAGTTAGTAAGCATCGCAAAACCTATGGCGAAATAAAAAGTAGGCTGCATAAGCAAGAACAAGAAGATGCTTTTATTGTAATAGTGGTACATTTTAGCCAGCATTCCCAGGATACTTTCTGCTCTTTGCCAGTAAATCTCATAAGACTCCAATAAGATAAACAGTAACACATAATTCAGTAACACTTCACTCTGCATCTTCTTCCTTTATTTTCTCAGTAATACTCTGTTTTTTTCCCTACAAGTGTAGCATTTGTTTTAGAAATCAATATTTAATCGGTATAAAAAAACTCATCTCAAACGCAGCATCTTCATTGAGATAATTGTTTTTTTTGTAGATGGCATAGGGCGGTTTGATGCTTGTTTCATATTCACTTTGGGGAAGCCATTCATGGTAAACCCAGTGAATGAATTTGAGAATGTCGCCTTGTTCCCCGCTCAAATCAAATTTCGCATAAACGCCGCTGGCAATTTTAAATTTTGGCAGTTGATGGCTTTGTATTATTTTCTCTTCTTTGAGGGCGATACAGGCAACATACTGGCATTCGCTCAGCGGAGTGATTGTCGGATTGTCGTGAAAAAGTGCTATCTGCTGAAAGTCGCTGAGATTGTTGGTAAAAATCCATGCCTGAAGTTTTTGCCAAGTTTGTTTTATGCTTGCGTCGTAACCGTGATGCCTGATATAGTAACTGTTAATCTCATCGCGTTTGACTATGGTCGGCTCAAGATGCTCAAAAGTTGCCCTAGAGTTCATCGCTTTTTGCGATTGCTGCAAAATAGAGTCTGAATAGAGTTTGTAGCCCCCTTTTTTCCACTCTTTTGGCGTCATGTTAAAACGTTCTTTAAAGGTACGAATGAAAGAAGTTTGCGAGCTGTAACCGCAAAGATTTGCTACATCTGTAATGGTGGAATATTTGTTAGTAAGCAGGAGATTGGAAGCTTTCTGCAGCCGGATGTTTTTAATGGTTTCATAGATGTTTTTACCAAACACTTCTTTAAAAATTCTGTGCATATGAAACTTACTGACGTTCAAATCCTGAGCAAGTTCATCAAGGTTGATGGCAGTGTCAATATGGGTATAAATATAGTACAAAATATTGTTTGATACTTGTACTCTTTTTTGCAGGGTCTCTTTTTTCATAAGAAAATTTTAGCAAAAATAGAGAAATAAAATAGCAAAAATAGATAACTTTATGCGCATTAATTGTGAAGAATATCTTTTTGTTACACTTTATAATGTCGCAAAAATATAAGGATGCATTATGTTGAAAAAAATAAAAAAAATACTTGTTGCCAACAGAGGCGAAATTGCACTTAGAATCATAAGAGCATGTAAAGAGCTCGAAATTCAGAGTGTTGCAATCTTTTCTGAAGTTGATGTCAACGGCGTTTGGGTGCGTAAAGCAGATGAATGTTACCCGATTATGGGTGATGCACTTCAGGCATATTTGAACTATGACACTATTATCTCTTTAGCGCTCAAAGCAAAATGTGATGCTATTCACCCGGGATACGGCTTTTTATCTGAGAGTGCGGAATTTGCTCAGGCCTGCGCGGACAACGGAATTATTTTTATCGGTCCAAGCCCCGACCATATTGCACTCTTTGGAGACAAAATGGCTTCTAAAGTTGCCATGAAAGCCATAGGTGTCCCGGTTCTTGAAGGAACAGACGAAGCTATTCTTGACATGAAAGAGGGCGAGAAAATCGCTACTGAGATTGGTTTTCCGGTCATCATCAAAGCTGCGTTTGGCGGCGGCGGCCGTGGTATGAGAATTGTTAGAAAAGCGAAAGAGTTCAAAGAGATGTTTGAGAGCGCTACAAATGAAGCGGTAAAATACTTTGGCAAGGGCGAAGTTTTTATTGAAAAATATGTAGAGAATCCAAGACACATTGAAATTCAGGTTATGGCTGACAAATTTGGAAATGTTGTGCATTTGGGTGAGAGAGACTGTTCTATTCAAAGACGCCACCAAAAAGTTATTGAGATTGCGCCCTCACCAAGATTGAATGCTCCTGTTAAAAAAGAGCTTTGCCGTGTTTCAACAAAGGCTATGATACGCCTTGGATATGAGAGTGTCGGAACGATTGAGTTTTTGGTTGATGCGGAAGATAATTTTTACTTTATTGAGATGAATACCAGAGTTCAGGTTGAGCACCCGGTTACTGAGATTATTTCAGGAATTGACATCATCCAAGAGATGATAAAAATTGCAGAGGGCGAAAAACTTAGCTTCTTGCAAGAGGACATCAAGTTCCGCGGATATGCAATAGAATTTCGTGTAAACGCAGAGAATGCGCAGAGAAACTTTATGCCTTCCATTGGTAAAATTACAAACTATATGACTCCAGGCGGTCCCGGTGTGAGACTTGATTCGAGTGCATACACTGGTTATGTTATTCCGCCAAACTACGACTCTATGGTTGGAAAACTCATTGTTTGGGCCCTTGACTGGGACGGTGCGGTAAGAAAAGCAAAACGTGCTTTAGATGAATTTTACATTGAAGGGGTTATCACGAATATTCCTCTTCATCGAGAGATTGTAAGAGATGCGGACTTCATCAGCGGGAATCTTACAACAAACTATCTTGACAAAAAAATGGACAACTTCAACCTAAATGCTTGTGTGGCTCTGGCAAATGAAGACAAAAAAATAGCGCATATTACAGAGCTCATTGAGGCGATTAAAAATAATCAACTCAAAGCGAGAAATTAGCAGCCCTTTAGAGGGGCTCTAAAAAAATTGCACAGGCTTCAAGAGAGGAAATTAAACTCTAATTCGCTAGAATTGAGCCATGCTAAAACAATACAAAGAAGCCATAGAAAAGAGCAATATCATCTCCAAAACAGATACCAAAGGTATCATTACTTTTGTGAATGATGAGTTTTGCAAAATCTCCGGCTACTCCAAAGAAGAGCTTCTTGGAAAAAACCACAATATTGTAAGACATCCCGATGTCCCGTCTGAAAACTTCAAATTTCTCTGGGACACCATAAACGCCAAAGAAATTTATAAAGCTACGGTAAAAAATCTCGCAAAAGACGGTTCGACTTTTTATGTCAACACCACACTCATTCCTATTCTTGATGCTCATGACAATATTGCTGAATTCATTGCTATCCGCTATGACGTGACAAAAGAAGTTTTTTTTAGAGAAGAGCTGCAAAAAAAAGAGCTTCAACTCGAAGAACTCAATAAAAATCTGGAAAAAAGAGTCGAAGAGAAGACGAAAGAACTGAAGGAACTGAACCAAACGCTTGAGCTTCGGGTCAAAGATGAAGTCGCCAAAAACGAGCAAAAACAGCGTATTATGTTTTGGCAGTCTAGACTTGCAAGTCTCGGGCAGATGCTTGCAAACGTCGCGCATCAGTGGAGACAGCCTCTGACTGAGTTAAATCTTGCTGTCTTTAGCATCAAAAAAGCAGCACTCAGTGACAACAAAGAAGATGTTGTTAAATTTTATGCCGAGAGCGTAAGCATCGTGAAAAATATGTCAAAAACCATAGATGACTTTACAAACTTTTTTAAGCCTGACAAAGAAAAACATTATTTTAAAATAGACGAGAGCGTGAATGAAGCGCTTGTTATTTTGGAAAAACTGATAAAAAAAGAGATGATACATGTAAAAACAGACTTCGAAGAAGTTGAAGTTCTTGGTATTACAAACGAGCTCACTCAGGTTATCATCAACCTTATAAAAAATTCAAGAGACGCGTTTGTACAAAACAGTATTTTAATGAGAGAAATCAGCATCCGTACGAAAAAAGAGAAAAATTATGTTCTTTTAGAGTTTGGGGATAACGCCGGAGGCATTAAAGAGAAAGATTTAGAGAAAATTTTTGAGCCGTATTTTAGTACAAAACATGCCTCACAGGGAACAGGGCTTGGACTTTTTATGTCGAGAATGATTTGTGAACAGGGGCTTAATGGAATGATGGATGTAAAAAGTAAAAGAGGTATCACGACTTTTAGTATTACTATACCGTTAGAGGAAAAAAATGAAAAATAAACTCCTTAAAAAATTAAGAGTTCTGCTTGTAGAAGATGAAGAAAATTTGGCAACTCTTCTCAAAGGCGCCATAGGAGATAACTTTTACAGTTTTACGGTCGCAAAGAATGGAGAAGAGGGACTCGAACGGTTTAAAGGTATGCGCCCGGACATAGTTATAACAGATATTATGATGCCTAAACTGACCGGTTTAGAGATGGCAAGGGAAATAAAAGAGATTGACCAAAACGCAGCCATCATCATTCTCAGTGCTTTTAGTGAAACAGATAAATTTTTAAACGCCATTGATGTGGGGGTTGTAAAATACTTCATAAAACCCTTTGATCCGGATGAACTGCTAGAGTATATCATCTCAATAAGTGAAAAAATTCAAAGCAAAAACACTCTCTTTTATAATGGATTTTATTTTAATGCAACGACAAAAAATTTGTACAAAAAAGGAAGATATATTCCTTTGTCAAAACGTGAAAACCAGTTTATACAACTTTTGGTTGAGAGTAATCAAGAGGAGATAAATGTCATAAATGACGAAACTCTCAAAAAAACTCTTTGGGTTGATGAAGAGGTAGGAGATGACAGGCTTCGGGCATTTATAAAAAGGGTCAGAGCAAAAACTTCCAAAGATTTGATTATAAACATTAGAGGGCAGGGATATACCATAAACACCATGCAGGAAAATGTTGACGCAGCAGTTTAATGAAACAAAACCCCATGATGAAATATATTAAGTACTCATCTCAAAACAATTTCTAAGTTTTTTAGTAATTTTGAAGGCTCAAAACTTTTGGGAGAGTTTGTGAGATTTCCTATGTTGCTGCCCGTATCTAGAAATTTTTGGATGTAGTATTTTCGATGATATCCTCTTTGTGAAAGATCGAATATTATTGCGTTTACATCATCTTCATTCAGCAAATCATTGTGTAGAGTTGTTCGTACTTCGTAGTCGATGTCGCTATGAATGAGAAGGTCAAGGCTTTTGGAAAACTCTTCATATCTGTTTGAATGTGTAATTTGTCTGAACTTCTCTTTTGGTGCTTTATAGTCAAGGGCTACATAATCAAGTAAACGCAGCTCCAAGAGCTTTTTTAAGGTTTCATGGTTCGTCCCGTTTGTATCGAGCTTTATTAAAAAGCCAAGTTGCTTTATCTCTTTGCAAAAATCCACCAATTCATGTGAAGAGGCTTCACCGCCTGAGAGAACGACCGCATCTAAAAGATTGACTCTTGTTTTTAAAAAAGACAAAGCATCCTCAAAATCATATAAGCCGACTTTGGAAAAAACAATAGATTTGTTGTAACAAAAATCACAGCGCATATTGCACCCGTTAAACCAGACAATGCAAGCAAGATGGTTTGGGTAGTCAAGATGCGTGAACTTTGTTATGTCATAAATGACTTTAGAGTAGGGCAAACTGTTTTCGCTGTTTGTGTTCACCTGTTTTTCCTACATTGAAACTCTCAACCGGTCTGTGATACCCCATAACTCTTGTGTAAACCGTACATTTTTGTCTTTTGTCTTTTAGTAATTCTAATATTTCTGTTTTACTCATTGTTTTTTCCTTTTGTTAAATTTACGAAACCGCACGTTCTAACTCTGCGTTTTGAGCAAGAAGTTCTTCATCGCATTTTGGACAAAACTCATGCTCTCCCGTGATGTAGCCGTGTTTTGGACAGACAGAAAAGAGCGGTGTCACCGTAATGTAGGGAAGTCTGAAGTTGGAGATGACATTTTTTACCAGTTTTCTGCAGGCCTCGGTTGAACTTACCTGTTCTCGCATATAGAGGTGCAGAACCGTTCCGCCCGTATATTTGCACTGCAAATCGTCTTGAAGTGTGAGTGCTTCAAAGGGGTCACTTGTAAAATCAACGGGAATTTGTGAAGAGTTTGTATAGTAGATGTTTTCATCCATTCCCGCTTGCAAGATGGAGTCACCGTATCTTTTTTTATCTTCTTTGGCAAATCTGTAAGTTGTTCCCTCTGCAGGTGTTGCTTCAAGGTTATAAAGATTTCCGCTCTCTTCTTGATACGCCACCATTTTTTCTCTCATGTGGTTGAGAATCTCCGTTGCAAAGGCTATGCCTTCTTCGGAACTGATATCATAACGCTCACTCGTATAGTTTCTAAGCATCTCATTCATCCCGTTGACGCCGATAGTTGAAAAGTGGTTTTTAAACCCTGGAAGGTATCTTTTTGTGTAAGGAAAAAGTCCTCTCTCATACATCTCTTGGATAAAAACTCTTTTTTTCTCCAAGGTGGATTTTGCATAATCCATAAGCTCATCTATGCGTGCGAATAGGGCTTCTTTGTCGCCTTTGTGTAAAAATCCGAGTCTTGCCATATTGAGCGTGACAACACCAATGCTTCCCGTCATCTCAGCACTTCCAAAAAGCCCGCCGCCGCGTTTAAGCAGTTCTCTTAAGTCCAGTTGCAATCTGCAGCACATACTTCTTACGTGCCCGGGTTTATAAGCTTCTTCATTAGTGATGAGGTTTCCGTTTTCATCTTTTTTGTATTGGCTTCCTATGAAGTTTTGAAAATAGGAAGAGCCGACTTTGGCGGTGTTTTCAAACAGAATGTCGGTATTTTCCCCATACCAGTCAAAATCTTCGGTGATGTTTACGGTAGGAATGGGAAAAGTAAAAGGCTGACCTGTTTTGTCGCCCTCGGTCATAATCTCATAATAGGCTTTGTTTATCTGGTGCATCTCTTTTTGAAAATGTTTGTAGGTCATCTCTTCGAGTTTTTCACAGCCGCGTTCTTTTGCAAGAGCCAAAAGTTCCTCATTATGAAGCCCTTTAAAAAGGTGCACCTGTTTTCTTGTCGGAATCTGCTCTTTTAAATCCTGAGGAACAGTCCAGTCGATAGTGATGTTTGTAAAAGGAGACTGTCCCCAGCGTGCGGGAACGTTGAGGTTGTACACAAAACTTCTGATGGCTTTTTTTATCTCTGTTTGCGAAAGTTTGTCTATAAAAACATAGGGTGCCAAATAGGTGTCAAAAGAGGAAAAAGCCTGCGCTCCCGCCCATTCGCTTTGCAATATGCCCAAAAAATTCGCCATCTGTCCAAGCGCTTCACGGAAATGCTTCGGAGCGTCGCTCTCGACTCTTCCTCGCACTCCGTTAAAGCCTTCATCAAGAAGTACTCTTAGACTCCAACCCGCACAATAACCTGTTAAACAGTCCAAATCATGAATATGATAATCCCCGTTTCTGTGCGCGTAACCTTCCTCTTTGGAGTAGATTTTGTCCAGCCAGTAGTTTGCGATGACTTTGCCTGCGGTATTGTTGACGAGTCCTGCGTTTGAGTAGCCTGTGTTGGAGTTGGCCTTGATTCTCCAGTCGCTTTTGCTGATGTACTCTTCTATGGTTTGTGTGGAGTTGATGTAGGTGGTGTCTTCATCTAAAAAAGTTTCTCTTTGCATCTTATGCGTATGGCGGTAAAGCATGAATGAGCGCATAACGTCAAAATAATTTGCTTTAAAAAGTTCGACTTCTATGCAGTCTTGAATGTCTTCAACCGCTACATTGCGTTTACTTTTTAATTTTTCTAAGACGTTAAAAAAAACTTTACTGTCATACAAAACATGTTCACTTTTAAAGGCTTTTTTAATAGCATCTTCAATTTTATAAGCGGCAAACTCTTTATAAGTCCCGTCTCTTTTTAAAATATTTTGAACCATGTTTCTTCCTTTAACCATTTATAATTCCGCTAGTCTATAAGAATCGCGGTTAAATGACCATAACAAAATATGTCACTTTTTCGTCACTTTGAGATTAAGAACACTTAACGAGATAGCGATAAGTCAAATGAAAATACTTACATCTCAAAAATATTCTGTGTTGAATGTAACTTAAAGTGAAAAAATAATAGTAGAAATTTAGACGTTAAAAAAATTACAAAAAATTTCCAGGCAATGTAAATTCTATCTCTTAAATCATCCGATAAATACAAAATTGTCACTCTTTGGCATACAATTACCAAACTAGCTCTAGAACATATCTTGCAATACATTACTAAGAAATGATTGTAGCTACATGATGCGAGATCATTTGAAATCCAATAAATAAAATAATTTATACTCTGCCTCTTTCAGAGGCTAGCTTTAGTGCCTCAGCGGCAAGCGAAGCTATAGGGATTTACTTCTTTTGGCGTATAAAAAATAAAAGGAAACTAAAATGAGCTGTAGTTCAAGTAATCCTGCCGAAGCGATGATGCCGCAGGATATTCAAGATAAAATCCATAACCACCCGTGTTATTCAGAGGGAGCACACCACCACTATGCACGTATTCACGTTGCGGTCGCACCTGCATGTAACATTCAATGTAACTACTGTAACAGAAAATATGACTGTTCCAATGAGAGCCGTCCGGGGGTTACGAGTGAGCGTTTAACACCTGAAGAGTCTGCGAAAAAAGTAATGTATGTCGGCGGAGAAGTACAGCGTTTGAGTGTACTTGGAATTGCCGGTCCTGGGGATGCTTTGGCAAACCCTGAAAAAACATTTAAAACTTTTGAGCTAGTCCGAGAAAGAGCATCAGACTTAAAACTCTGCCTCTCAACAAACGGACTTGAGCTTCCTGCGTTTGTAGATGAAATGGTGAAATACGATATTGACCACATTACTGTAACTATCAACAGCGTGGATGAAACAGGTGAAATAGGTTCGCTTATTTATCCTTGGATTTTTTACAACAACAAACGTATCTACGGAAAAGAAGCTTCTAAAATACTTTTAGAACGTCAGATTGAAGGTATGAAAATGTGCGTTGAAAAAGGCATTCTCATTAAAGCAAACTCTGTTTTAATTCCAGGCGTAAATGACAAACACTTGCCGGAAGTTGCGAAAAAACTTAAAGAGATTGGCGTTTTCTTACATAACATCATGCCGATTATCTCTGAACCTGAACATGGGACTGCGTTTGGTCTTGGCGGTGTGCCAAGTGCAACAGACCAGCAACAGATGGAAGTTCAAGAAGCTTGCGGCATGGATATGAAACTTATGCAACACTGTCGTCAGTGCCGTGCAGATGCTGTCGGACTCATCGGTGAAGACCGTGGTGCAGAGTTTACAAAAAATGTTTTTTCAGAGATGAGTTTTGATGCACTGGAGCAACATTACAATATAGCAGCGCGTCAAGATGCTCAGGCAAAAATTGAAGAGTTTAGATTTTTCCTAGACCGTGCAAATGAACGCGTTGTCAAAGAAAAAGCGGAGTTGGCATCTGACGGACAGACTATTTTAGTAGCTGTTACAACTGCGGGTGAAGGTATGATTAACCAACACTTTGGTTCGGTAAAAGAGTTCTTAATTTATGAAGCTGGAGACAAAGGTATTCGTTTTATTCACCACAGAAAACTAGATTATGAGTACTGTGCAGGTCCAGACGGTGCTAATCCGATGGAGCCGATTTTAGAAAAGCTCAAGGATTGTAAGCTGATTTTAACTGCTAAAATCGGTGGCTGTCCTCAAGATGACTTAGCAAAAGCAGGTTTGATTGCAGACCAGAGTTACGCCTATGAGCCAATTGAAATTTCAGTTTTAAAAGCGACAAGAAAGTATTTTAATCTCTCAGAAGATATGGAAATAAATTAGTATTAACAACTAAAAAAGACAAAGGACGTCATTATGGCAATTATCAACGACACGACACTGCGTGATGGTGAACAAGCTCCCTATGTTGCGTTTAATACTAAAGAAAAACTCTCAATTGCACAAGGGCTTGTTGCCTGCGGTGCAGATGAACTTGAGATTGGCATTCCTGCGATGGGTGTTAAAGAACAAGAAGATATTAAAGAGTTGTTGGCTTTAGGCTTAGATGTGCAGATGATGACTTGGAACCGTGCAAAGATGAGCGATTTAGAAGCCTCTTTGGAATGCGGCGTTAAAGCAGTTGATTTGTCCATACCGATTTCCGATATTTTAATAGATGTAAAATTTGGCGGCAAAAAATCAGCCATGCTTCGTGAACTGGAATCTGTCATAACTTTGGCAAAAAGAGAAGGTCTTTATGTCTGTATAGGCGGTGAAGACAGCTCTCGCGGTTCCTTGGATTTTATGGCTGAAGTGATGTATCTTGGAGCTAAACTCGGAGCGGACCGTTTTAGATACTGTGACACTATAGGTATTATGACACCGATGCAGACTTATGAGGATATTAAAGCATTAACTTCATTGAATCTCCTTCCAATAGAAATGCATACTCATAACGATTTTGGTCTTGCAAACGCAAATGCCTTAAGCGGCATTGACGCAGGTGCTTACAGTATAAATACAACCGTTATCGGTCTTGGCGAGAGAGCCGGAAATGCTTCGTTTGAACAGATATCAATGGCATTAAAGCATCTCTATGGTCAAAAGCGTCACATAGATGCTTTTGAGATGCATAATCTTGCTATGAGTGTTGCAAACGCAGCGGGCATACATCTCTCTCCAAGCGCACCGATTGTAGGTGAACGTATATTTTCTCATGAGAGCGGGATTCATGCTGATGGCATGATGAAAAACTCTTCGGCTTATGAGCCTTTTGATGCAGACGAAGTCGGCTGCATCCGAGCTTACCCGATAGGCAAACACTCCGGTGCAAGTACAATTATGTATCACTTGCAGCAGCTCGGAATTAGTGCTGAAAAGCATACTTTACAAAATCTTCTCCCTAAAATTCGCGAGATTGTCACTTCCAGAAAACGTGTTTTGGACAATACTGAGCTTGTGGCTTTATACAAGGAAAGTTTATGTTTATAGGATGGTTGAAGTTTTCTGATGTAAGCAACCTTGTAAAAATCTCCGAAGAGGTAGGCTGGTTGCTTGACGGTTACCATGTAAAACTTATGATGATGCATTCCCCTCATCTTTGTTATGGCGCTTATGATGAGGGAAAACTCATCGGTGCGGTTATGGCTGTTGAGTTTGAAGAGTCTGCCATGATAAAATATTTTATGGTTGAGAAGAGCTATCAAAAACAAGGAATCGGAAAACGCTTGTTTGAGACTCTTTTTGATGTTTTAAAAGCGGAGTATAAAAGTATCTATCTTCATGCAAATCCTGATTTGGTAGATTTTTTCAAAAAGTACGGTTTTGAGTCAAAGATGCAAGTCGGCAGATTTATCAATGTTGGAAAAGTTCCTCCTTTTAACTTTACCAACGCCCATGCCAAAGAGCTTGACGGTGCCAACTTTGAGACTGCAATATCCAAGATAGACAAAGAGACTTTTCATGAAAATAGAACAGCTTTTCTCATGGATGAGATGGAGCGTACGAGTTCGCTGAAGCTTACACTTCCAAACGGTTTTCAGCACTCAAGCATAGTAAACGCGAGGCACGTTTACTTAGGCCCTTGGCAGGTGAGAGCCGGACATGAAGATGAAGCAGAAAAAATGATGCGCGGCGTGCTCTATTTCCGCGGTTTAAAAAAAGTAGTTGCGGATGTTCCTCTTAGCGTGGAACATGTTGTAGATTTGTATAAACGCTACCATTTTCAGTGTAAACAGACCTTTGTCCATATGTCTTATGGCATCGATCGTGATGTTCGCTTTGAAAATATCTATGCGTTTTCCCTCTAGGAGAGTGATATGTGTTTGTTACATATGAAAGTTGGCGAAATGGCTTGTATAGACGCTTTAAATGTAAACAGTGAACTCAAAAAGCGTTTAAACGCACTCGGGTTTATCCGCGATACGAATATATGCGTTAAAAACTTCGGACTCTTTAAAAGTACGGTTCAAGTACTCATAAACCGTTCGTTCATTGCTTTGAGAAAAGAAGAAGCGATGCTCATTGAAGTACATAAAATTTAAAGGAGGAAAAAATGTCAGATGATGAAAAAGATTTGAAACGAGAGTATGCAAAACTCAAAAGACTTGCCGTAGAAATTGCGTCAGAAATTCATGATATTGTTGAAGATACGCTCTGGACAAATTATGTGAAGATGCCAGAACTTGCCCAAAAACTAAAAATCGCAGTGCAAGAAGCAAACGACTTTAAAGATCAACATAATCTTTAAGTTTTACAGCTTCTTGGCTGTAATGGTATTTTAAAAAAGAGTTTTAATTTGACTCCTTTTTAAAGTATCAAAGGATATCGCTCATGAAAGATAAAGACGAAATACTGAAAATGGAAATTTGTGAATGCGGACAAAAGAGCGTCGCAGATGCAATAGAGATATTTCAAGATACATCTTTACCCTTTAAAAAAGCCAAAAAACTGGTAACTGAGTGCAACAAAAGCTGCTGTAGAGTTCCCTTGATGAAGATTTATGACATGACACAGTTTGGAAGATACGATTATGACGAGATTGGGTATGTGATTGAGCAGAGACTCGAGAGAATCAAGCGTTTAGGGGGAGGAGAGGATGATGATGTATGATTATGAGTGGGACAGAATCAAAATCTGGCTGGAACAATACGGGGCGATTGGTGAAGAAGTTGCAAAAGCAGAGGAGATTACACGGCTTGATTTGAGCGGGCACTCTCTCAAAGAGCTTCCCGAATCCATTGGAGTTTTGAGCCATCTTTTGGTGCTCAATCTCTCAAACAATAAACTCAGTACCTTGCCTGAATCAATGAAAAAACTGCAAAAGTTAAGTAACCTTGACCTTCGCCGAAACAAATTCGCCGTTTTACCGGATTTTTTATCACTGCTTCCGCTGCGTTCACTTAATGCAAGCGGAAATAAACTTGAGTCGCTCTCTTTTTTATCTTTATTTTCAGAGCTGAGGGTTCTGGATATAAGTTCAAATCTTATAACGGATGTTGCAGGTGCTTTTTGCTCAGAAAATCAACTCCGAACACTCAATCTTTCATCCAACTATATTAAAAAATTTGAAGTTGAGGGTTCTTCTCTTGAAGAACTTCTTCGTCTTAATTTAAGTCGTAATCTCTTGTCGGAGCTCTCATCATCCTTTAGTCGGATGGAAAATCTTGAAGAGCTGGATTTGAGCGATAACCAAATAGAGAAGATTGACGAGAGTTTCTTTGAGTTGGATGTGGAGCTTCTTGATCTGAGTCTCAACCAACTGGGAGCGCTTCATCTGTTTGGACTTGATTCTCTTGAGGAGATTATCTTGGATGAAAATCCTTTGGAGTCTCTCACCATAGATGAGTCGTTCGCGCCTTATCTGCGTGAGTTTTCTTGCGAGGGGTGCGGGCTTAAAGAGTTTGTTTTGCCACCGTCTAAAAATCTTGAACTCTTGTGTTACTCCTCAAATGAGATTGCAGCTATTCCCGATGCAATCGAGTACTATACAAAACTGATACAGCTTGACATAGAATCAAATAATATTGTCAACCTTCCAGACAGCTTGGCAAATCTCGTCTCTTTACAGACACTTTATATCAAAGACAATCCACTCAGTGAAGGAGCAAAAAAAGTGATAGAGGTTTTAGCACCCGATATCTGTGACATCCGTATGAAAACAGGTATAAGTATTGAAAAAGCGAGTAGAGAAGATATCCCTCACATGGCAAAACTTTTAAATGTGCTCTTTGCTATTGAGAGCGATTTTACTTTCGACTATGAGAAACAGTTTGCAGGCATCAGCCGTCTGTATGAGTATGAAGGGGCAGATATGCTCGTCGCCAAATATGAGGGCAAAGTTGTCGGCATGATAACCATGCAAAGACTTATCTCAAGTGCAGAGGGTGACTACATCGGGCAGATGGAAGATTTGGTTGTTGAGGAGGAGTTCAGACGTATGGGTGTAGGAAGCCGTCTCATCAATAAGATGAGAAGCATCGCCCAGGAGTATGGCTACAAACGGATACAACTCGCGGCAGATGTAGATAACAAAAACGCACTCGAATTCTACAACAGACGCGGTTTTGTTAAAACGCATCTGAGTATTTATCACTACAAAGTATAAGAATTTAATTTTCCCGGAAGCGATGGTGTGCCTTTGCATAGTTAGGTATTTTAGCCGAAGGCAAGCCATCGGTTCCGTTGTTGTGTTTGCAGTTTTAATTTTTTTGGAAGCGATGGCTTGCCTTTACATAGTTAGGTGTTTTAGCCGAAGGCAAGCACTCAGCCATGAGTATAAACCATCGGTTCCATATTTCCACGTGTTACATTCTCTCGGAAGCGATGGCTTGCCTTCGCCTAGTTACTTTCATATTTAGAATAAAATCTGCCATCCAAACTCAAGCCAGCTTTTAGCGCATTATTTTTTATATAATCATAGACTTTTGAAAAGTCTTCTTCATCACGGATAACTTTGTCGTAGTATTCATTTGCCCAAAGTTTTCCCTCTCTCTTTAGTAGTTTATTGATGTCTCTTGCACTTTTTGATTTGAGTATGCGCATTGTTTCTGACAAAGGAGTTATCTGCTTAAATAGCAGATGCACATGATTTGGCATGATTACAAAAGAGATTAATTCATACATGTCATCATCTGAATTTATTAAAAAATTGTGTAGGTATGCTAACACGTCATCATTGAGGAAAGCGCCATTTTCTGAATTATCTAAATATGTGTCTATTTTATACTGTCTGATAGAATTTTTTCTGTTTTCATCATTGAAAATTTGTAAGAGATATTTGTCAACACTCGCATCTGTTCTAAACGTAATAAATTGATAGTGACCAAAGGCGTCTACATGAGGGAGTTTTAAGTGTTTTTGCATTTGAGTATTTTAACAATATTGAGCTAAAAATACTTTTATTTACGCACTGCCGAAGGCAAGCACTCAGCCACGAGTATAAATCATCGGTTCCAATATTATGTTTGTATTGCCAGAACTGCCGAAGGCAAGCCATCGGTTCCATATTTCTACGTGTTGCATTTCTCTTGGAAGCGATGGCTTGCCTTCGCACGCTCATTCCTTTTTTACCGAAGCCAAGGCATCGGTTCCATATTTCCACGTGTTACATTTCTCTTGGAAGCGATGGTTTATACTCGTAGCTGAGTGCTTGCCTTCGCATAAGTAATCTCACCAAAACCTACAAAATTAAAGAAAACAGATTTCTGCATAAACTATTCCTACAAATTTGTCTGCGTTTGCGTAGTTTGTCGTACCAAAACATCTTTTGTCAGGTATTTTTGTAGATAAAGTTGAGAATAACGCATGCATTAACTACAGCGAAGTACGAAGATGGCTTTTGAAACACAACTACAAGAGTTAGTTTTGAGAGACATTTAAATATTAAGGAGAAAATTATGGCTGCATTACGTCAAATTGCATTTTACGGAAAAGGCGGGATTGGTAAATCTACTACATCTCAAAATACGCTAGCTTCAATGGCTTATTACTTTGATAAAAATATTATGATCGTTGGGTGTGATCCAAAAGCGGATTCTACTCGTTTGATCTTACATGAAAAAGCACAAAACACTATCTTACAACTAGCTGCAGAAATGGGTACAGTTGAAGATTTAGAACTAGAAGATGCACTAAAACCGGGTGCAGGTATATTTGCTCCTGAAAATCCACATGGTTGGATCCAATGTACAGAATCTGGTGGACCAGAGCCAGGAGTTGGTTGTGCAGGTCGTGGTGTTATTACAGCGATTAACTTTCTTGAAGAAGAGGGTGCTTATGAAGCTGAAGGTCTTGACTTCGTATCTTATGACGTTCTTGGTGACGTTGTTTGTGGTGGATTCGCTATGCCGATTCGTGAAGGTAAAGCACAAGAAATCTACATCGTAATGTCTGGTGAGATGATGGCAATGTATGCTGCAAATAATATCTCTAAAGGTATTTTAAAATACGCTAACACTGGTGGTGTACGTCTTGCAGGTCTTATCTGTAACGCTCGTATGACTGACTTTGAATACGATCTTGCAAAAGCTCTTGCAACAGATCTTGGTACACACATGATTCACTTCGTGCCACGTAACAACATCGTTCAACGTGCTGAGATTCGTCGTATGACAGTTGTTGAATATAGCCCAAAAGCTGACCAGGCTATTGAGTACAAAGAACTTGCTCGTAAAATCATTGCTAATGATTTCAAAATCATTCCAACTCCGTTAGAGATGGATGACCTTGAAGATTTAATTATGAAATTCGGTCTAGATTTAGAAGCAGACGAAGATAACATCGGTAAAGCAGAAGCAGAGGCTTAATCGCTACTGTTCTTTTGTAAATACAATTTAGTGTGTCTCCCTTGAGGAGACTAACATTCTCATAATGAAAAGAAAATAATAGATAAAGAAGGAGAATTTTATGTTTATTTTAGGTTTCCACTTCCCAGCAGACATGGGTAACAACGTTCCAGACGAGGCAGTAATTGCAAAACTAGATGAAGCAAATGTAGACGTAAGCGGTATTAATGAAATCAAAATGGTTACAGAATACCACGGTCAAAAAGAAGAGCTTTCTTATACGAACAAAGATACATTTATGTTCAAAGCACTTGTGCATTATGTAAAAACAGCAGAAACTGATTATATGATTTATACAAATCGTTATCAAATTGCTGAGATTTCTAAGCGTGTAGATACTGATGATGAGACTTTAGCTCTTTGTAAAAAATTTGATTCTATGGCTCACTTTAAGATTACAGCTGCGTAATAGCAGGCTGTAACACTGTGTTAAAAATAGAATAAAAAATAATTTCAAGGAGAATAAAATGGGTCCAGAATCATTAGAAGCAAGACAAAAAGCTGCGATTGAAGAAGTTTTAAAAGCTTATCCTGAAAAAGCTGCTAAAAACCGTGCGAAACACTTAGGTGTTGGCGGTCCAGAAGACGAAAGTCAAAAAACATGCGGTAACGTTCGTTCGAATAAGAAAACTGTTCCAGGCGTTATGAGTCAACGCGGATGTGCGTATGCAGGTTCAAAAGGCGTTGTTTGGGGTCCGGTAAAAGATATGGTTCATATCTCTCACGGTCCGGTTGGTTGTGGTCAGTACTCACGTGCCGGTCGTCGTAACTACTACATCGGTACAACAGGTGTAGATACATTTGTTACTATGAACTTTACTTCAGACTTTCAAGAAAAAGACATCGTTTTCGGTGGAGATAAAAAACTTGATAAATGTTTACATGAAATTGATGAACTTTTCCCATTAAACAATGGTATTACAGTTCAATCAGAATGTCCAATCGGTCTTATCGGTGATGACATAAACGCAACTTCAAAAATGTACGCGAAAAAAACAGGTCACGTAATTGTTCCAGTAAACTGTGAAGGTTTCCGTGGGGTTTCTCAATCACTTGGTCACCACATTGCAAACGACACTGTTCGTGATTATGTATTTGACGGTAAAGTTGACACTTTAGGTGAAGAGATTGCTGTAACTGATTATGACGTTGCTATTATCGGTGACTACAACATCGGTGGTGATGCATGGTCAAGCCGTATTCTTTTAGAAGAGATGGGTTTACGTGTTGTTGCTCAGTGGTCAGGTGATGCTACTCTTAAAGAGATGGTTGCTACTACTAAAGTAAAATTGAACTTACTTCACTGCTACCGTTCAATGAACTATATTTCTCGCCATATGGAGAAAGAGTATGGGATTCCTTGGGTAGAGTATAACTTTTTTGGTCCAAGCCAAACTGTTAAATCTTTACGCAAAATTGCTGCATTCTTTGACGAGAGTATCCAAGCAAAATGTGAAGAAGTTATTGCTAAATATCAGCCAATGGTTGATGCTGTAACAGAAAAATTCCGTCCTCGCCTAGAAGGCAAACAAGTAATGTTGTTCGTTGGTGGTTTACGCCCTCGTCACGTTATCGGTGCTTATGAAGATCTAGGTATGGAAGTAATCGGTACAGGTTATGAATTCGCTCATGATGATGACTACAAACGTACAAAAGATGAGATTTTCCGTTCAACTGTAATTTATGATGATGTTAATGAGTATGAGCTTGAAGCTTTTGTTAAAAAACTTCAGCCGGATTTAGTAGCTTCAGGTATTAAAGAGAAATATGTATTTCAAAAAATGGGTCTCCCATACAGACAAATGCACTCTTGGGATTATAGCGGTCCTTACCACGGGTATGACGGTTTTGCAATATTCGCAGCAGATATGGATCTTGCAATAAACTCTCCAGTATGGGCTCACACAAAAGCTCCATGGGATAAAGTAGGAGAAGCGTAATGCAAGATATAAATAACATAGTAAACGGTAAAGACCTTTTCAAAAAACCGGAGTACCAAAAAGTACTTGCTGATAAAAAAGAGTTTGAAGGTGGTTATGGTGCAGTTAATCCTGCTAAAACTGCAGAGATTGCTGAGTGGACGAGAGGCTGGGATTATCGTGAGAAAAACCTGGCTCGTGAAGCTATTACTATTAACCCTGCAAAAGCATGTCAACCGCTTGGTGCCGTAATGGTAGCACTTGGTTTTGAAAATACAATGCCGTACGTTCATGGTTCTCATGGATGTGTTGCGTATTTCCGTTCATACTTTACGCGTCACTTCAAAGAACCGACACCATGTGTGTCTGACTCTATGACTGAAGATGCAGCGGTATTTGGCGGTCTTGTAAACATGAAAGATGGTTTGAAAAACTGTGCTGCAGTTTACAAACCTGAGATGATTGCAGTTTCTACTACGTGTATGGCTGAAGTTATCGGTGATGACTTGTATGCGTTTGCTACTGCTGCAAAAGAAGAAGACGGCGGTGAGTTTTTAGCGGAAGATTTCCCTATTACTTATGCGCATACTCCTTCATTTACAGGTAGCCATATTACCGGTTATGACAACATGATGCACGGTATTATGTCTCAGCTTACTGAGGGTAATAAAAAAGAAGAGAAAAACGGTAAAATTAACATTATCCCTGGATTTGAAACTTACATAGGTTCAATCCGTTCTGTTAAAGCTATCGTAGAAGCTTTTGGCGCTGAGTACACAATGTTAGGTGACCACTCTGATCAGTGGGATATGCCGGCTGGTGAGTACAGTATGTTTGCAGGCGGTACACCGATTGCAGATGCAAAAGATTGTATAAACGCAAAAGCAACTATATCTTTACAAAAGTATGCAACTATTAAAACTATGAAAATGGCTAAAAAATGGAAACATGCTGGCGGTACTTCTAACCCAATCGGTCTCAAAGGGACAGATGAGTTCGTTATGAAATTAGCTGAACTTACAGGCAAAGAAGTTCCACAAAAACTTAAAACTGAACGTGGCCGTTTGGTAGATGCTATGCAGGATTCTTACCCGTATATGCACGGTAAAAAATTCGCAATCTGGGGAGATCCTGACTTTTTAGTAGGTATGGTTTCTTTCTTGGTTGAGATGGGTGCTGAGCCTACTCACGTTCTTTGTAACAACCCGGTTCGTGGTTGGGAAGATGAAATCAGAGCAATTCTTGATACATCTCCTGCGTCAGCTGATTGTCACATCTGGGCTGGTAAAGATTTATGGCACATGCGTTCATTACTCTTTACACAACCGGTTGATTTCATGATCGGTAACAGTTACGGCAAAGAGTTAATGAGAGATACAAACATCCCATTAATCTATATTGGTTTCCCAATATTTGACCGTCACCACTTACACCGTTATTCAATTAGCGGATACGATGGTGCGCTTAACTTGTTAACTTGGATTACGAACAAAGTTCTTGACCAGCTTGATGAAGATACAAAAGGTATCGCATCAACTGACTACTTCTTCGACTTGATTCGCTAATCGTCATATATTCATTTTTCCCTGATTGTCGTCCTTCCCTCAAGGACGACACCTTCTTAGTCCTCATTTTAATATACTATGTCATAAAAATATCGCGACATTAGAACCTTAGCATCTTCAGACCATTCCTATAAATCCATTTATGATAAACTGCCTAAAAAGAAAAAATCATGTAAGGGAATTTCAATGCAAACAATTCAAAAAAACACACTGGTGTCTATGCGTATAAAAGTCGAAGATGAAAATGGAAATATTTTTGACGAGAGTGATGAATTAATTTACCTTCACGGCGGTTATAATCAAATTTTTCAAAAACTAGAAGATGAGCTAGAAGGGAAAAAAGTTGGAGATACTTTTCATGTCACACTCGCACCTGCTGATGCGTTTGGAGAGCATAAAGAGTCTTTAATTTTAAAAGAGCTGCTTGAAGATTTGCCGGAGGATATCGCCGTTGGAATGGAGCTTGACGGTGAAGAGGAGGGAGTCATTTATGTTATTGAAAGTATAGATGACGAATATGCAATCCTAAACGCAAACCACGAGTTTGCAGGCATAGCCATGATAGCAATCGGCGAGATTTTGGAAATAGAACATCTCTCTGATGAGGCTGTAGAAGAGATACTTAAGGCGGAGCATCAGCATTAGATTTCCCCTCCACACAAACTAGTACGCTATATGCATTTAGAACTCAAAAAGGAGTTTGCATATGAGTGTAGAAAAACATATCAAAGACAAACTGATTCAAGAGATATATACCAACATAGACAAAATGTACGACTTTATGGAACAACACTACGTCTTAAGCCCCGACCATCATGACCTAATCATCAAACATCTCAACAAATTCAAAGACCAAATCTATCTCATATCTGAAAACTCCAAGTTGTCTTAATGAACTATCATGTTGTTATAGAAAAGTTGTGTTTATGTGCCAAACAACAAAAAACAGAGCAGATACGAAGTTTTGACACCAAAGAAGAAGCGCAGGAGTATGCCTATGAATGGGCAGATTCTTTAAACAACTCTTTTTGCGGTAAACACGGTTTTGATGTAGAAGAAGTGGGTGACAATTTTGTAATCAGTGTAGAAGTCGGTGGGTTTATGGAAGCTTGCGAGTTATAAATAAAGCTTTATAAAACCTTCTCTAAGCACCTGTTTTTAGGACTTTAATCCTCGGTAAGAACACTTAATGCATTTGTGTGTATGAAATAAAAATTAAGGATATAATTATGGAATATCATGTTGTAGTTGAAAAAATGTGCGGATGTGCCAAACGCAAGAATATGCCTCAGATAAAAACTCTTGACGACAAAGAAAATGCGCATAGAATAGCACGTGCCTGGGCTCAGGAGATGAACGAAACATTTTGCGGCAAACATGAGTTTGATGTGGTCGAAGTAGATGACAATTTTGTTATTGCAATGAGTGAGGGAAGCTACTAAAAACTTGTTTTTCAGAGTTCATACTCAAGATAAATCAAAGGAGACACGATGAAGATTGGAGTTCCAAAAGAGATTAAAAGTGATGAGTTTCGCGTTTCTATGACACCTTCGGGTGTGAGTGAATTAGTGAGTGCTTCTCATAGCGTTTATGTACAAAATGGCGCGGGTGAGGGCAGCGGTTTTAGTGATGAAGAGTATCTAAACGCAGGAGCAACACTTTTAGCAACTGCCAAAGAAGTATTTGATATCTCAGAGATGATTGTCAAAGTAAAAGAGCCAATAGCAAGTGAGTATGGGCTTTTTAAGCAAAACCAGACACTCTTTACCTATTTACACCTCGCGGCAGATAAAACGCAGACGGAATTTTTGCTTGAAAAAGGTATTCGCGCGTTTTCTTATGAGACACTTGAAGTCAATGGACGACTTCCGCTTTTAGAGCCTATGAGCGAAGTTGCAGGGAAAATGGCATCTATTATGGCAAGTGTGCATCTTGGCCGTTATCATGGTGGAAACGGTCTGCTTATAGGTGGAGTTGTCGGAACTCACAGAGCAAAAGTAATGGTTCTTGGCGGGGGTGTTGCCGGTAAAGCCGCAGCTGAAGTTGCCGCTGCGCTTGGAGCCGATGTCAGTATTTTAGACATCAATGCCCAAAGACTGCATTACCTGAATGATGTTATGGCAGCAAATGTCGCAACACTTTTCAGCACCAAAGAGACGATTGCAAGACTGCTTCCAGAAGTCGACATAGTTGTAGGAACTGTCCTGATTCCCGGGGCAAAAGCTCCAAAACTCATTACAAGAGAGATGCTTAAAGTAATGAAGAAAGGTTCTGTTTTAGTGGATGTTTCCATTGACCAGGGAGGCTGTTTTGAGAGTTCTCACGCAACAACGCATACGCATCCTACATTTGTGGAAGAGGGCATTGTTCACTACTGTGTGGCAAATATGCCGGGAGCTTATCCGAGAACTTCAACGCAGGCGCTTACAAACGCGACACTTCCTTACATTAAAGATTTAGCACTGTATGGCGCAGCAGAAATCTGTACAAAAAAACCGCTTATGATAAGTGCGCTCAATACTTACGATGGCGTTTTGTATAATAAAGCCGTAGGTGTTGCGCATGGCATAGAGAGCAAAATATTTCTTTAGTTATCACTTTGAAAGATAACTAAAGGTCTCTCAAACGTATCTTCTCTTTTTACTTTGTAAAATCAGGAAATTCTAGTGGCGCACTAAAGAAATAGCCTTGTGAGTAATCTATTCCCAAATCTTTTACAATCTCGTAAATAGTGCTGTTTTCTACGTATTCGGCGATAGTTGAAATATTAAGTTCTTTGGCAAAATTTACGATGGTCTTTACTAAAATTCTTGCATTCATATCTGTGTCTATATTTTTTATAAGTGAGCCGTCTATCTTAATATAATCTGCTTGAAGTTTCAGCAGATAGTTAAAGTTTGAGTAGCCCGTTCCAAAGTCATCTATCGCTATTTTACAAGCATGTTTTTTAACTTGATTTATAAAGGCGATTACTTCATCATAATTATCAATACCTTCAGATTCAACAATCTCAAAAACTACTTGATTGTTGACATTGTATGTTTGGAGTAAATCACAAATATAATTTTGTATATTTTTATTCATAATATCTTTGATGGTTAGATTGATAGAAAATTCTATATCGGTATTGTTAAAAGTATCAAAGGTTTTTTTAATCACTGTCTTCGTTAAAGTTTCGTAGTGTTTTGTGCGTTTTGCTATTTCAAGAAAGAAAAAAGGTGTTATGATTTTTTTATTTTCATCTATCATACGGACTAGACTTTCATATTTTTCCCATTTGCCGGTTTTGTTATTAACTATCGCTTGATAATAAGGGACAAGATTGTCACTCTCTATTGCCTCTCGGAGTTTATTTGTATATTTGATGTTATTTTCATATACTGAGTCAAGATTTAGCCCTTCATCGTAAACAAGCATATTTATTCTATTTTTTTTAGCGCTTTTCATAGCCATGTCGGCTGTTATAAAAAGATTGTTTTTTTCAAAAGAGATACTTGACCTTATATTAAGCATAAGTTCTTTGCCATCAATTTTATATGTGATATTTTCAATTTTTTCTATTATATCTTCTATATTAGCTATAAAGTGATCTTTGTTGAGGGATAAGTTTAAAATTGCAAATACGTCATTTTGAAGTCGGTAAAGCTGCTTAGTTGATCTATCTTTTATGAGGTTTAAGAGAGTGTATCCAAGCTCTTTGATAACTATATCTCCAAAAGAATCTCCATAAAAATCATTTATTTCACTAAACCTTTCTATATCTAAAATTGCTATTGATGGATTTTCAAGTAACGCAATATCGTTTATCAACTTATATCTGTTGCCAAGGTTTGTCAATGTGTCAGTGGTAGCTATTTTTTGAAGAGTTTCCCGTTGGTCTATCAGTTCCGTAATCTCATGTCGAACTGCCATGTATTCTAAAACTTCACCCTTGTCATCTATGATAGGAAGGATATTTATATCTACCCAATAGTGGCTGCCGTCTTTCTTTTTATTTTTTAAAATCCCTTGCCACGGTTGTCTTGTTCTTAAGTCGTTCCAAAGTTCTCTAAAAATTTTCGAGTCACTGTCGGGATGTCTAACGATGCTGTGCGGTCTCCCAATTACTTCTTCTTTTGTGTACCCTGTGACTTCACAAAATTTATTATTGACATATGTAATCATGCCATTTAAGTCACTTTTGGAAACGATATTTGATTCATCCATGGCACGCTTATAAGATTTTAAAAATGCGACATTTTTTTGCAGTTCACTTGTTTTTTTGATAACTAATAATTCAAGATTTTTATTTAAATCTTGAAGTTTTTTTTCTGCTTCCATGCGTTCAGTAATATCACGTACAATCGCTACGTTGTAATCAACACCACTCCTATGTATAAGTTTTGCATTAACTTCTATGGGAAATTCAGTTCCATCTTTTCTTATGACATAGGCGTAGTCTGTAAGACTGTTTTTTAATTTTAAGTCCTGAAGGTGTTGTAGAAAAGGCTCATCTTTATCTATAGGTCTTCTAAATGAATCCAGTCCGATGTCATTCATCTCTTTGAGCGTATAGCCAATATTATCAAGACTAGTTTGATTCACATGCTCAATATGACCATTATCTATACGTATGATAAAAACCATATCATGTGAATAATTTAACAAATCATTAAGAAGTCCAATGTTGTCGCTTTTATTCATAGTTTTAACACCTATTTTTTTTTGTTATTGTACCTGATTTATCACTGAAATATAATTAAATGCCGTCCAAAAGGGACTTTAGCGGTTCTTGAGAGTGCCCAAAGAACTTCGTAACTTGGAGGGTATTTTGGAAACCATCCATCTCCGTCTGTAAAATACAAAAGCATCGTATTCATAGGAAGATTTGCTTCTATGTAATCAAATACGGGACGGTAATCTGTTCCCCCGCCGCCTTTTATGACAAAATCCATCTTCTCTCCGCCTTGGAAAGTGTGGTGAGCATGGACTCTGGCGTCAGCTAGTATAAGCTCAATTTTAACAGAGGGAAAGTTCTGCATAATGTTCTTAAACTCTTCCATAAACGCACCCAAAAGTTCATCGTTAATACTGCCCGAAGTGTCTACTGCGACACATAAACTTAAAGTGTCGCTTGTAAGAGAAGGCAGTGCAAACCCGCGGTAGAGATGCTTTTTATTCGGAGGCATAAAGGCATAATTGTTTCGCATGTGTCTGTTTACTGCGTTGTAAAGTTCAAACCTCCAATCCACATCATTCGCTTTTACTTTTTTTGCAAGTCGCTCCATTCCAGAGGGCATGGCACTTTTTCTGTTGGCAACTTCCTTGGCGACAGAAGCGGCATACTCCCAGTCTGACTCGTTTTGCGCTTCTAAATCTTCATCAATATTCTCAAGATTTGAAAACTGAGCAGACTCTTCACTTGAACCATCAGCAGCAAGATTTTCACTACGCTGCGTTTGCTCTGCGTTTTCATCAAATGCTCCGTCAATGGCATTAAAATGCTCTTCTTTAAGGAGTTCGTAAATCTCTTCGGCGTACATATTTTTGTACTCTTCATTGAAGTTTGCTCCCAGAGGGACAAAAATCCCGCTTGAATGTAAGAGGTTGTTTATGGCGTAGTCTGTTGCGAGTTGCCACAAAAAGCCTTTACGTGCGAGTCTGCGTTGTTGGTGAGCGAGGATATGGTGCATAACACAGTTTGTAAGGACAAAGACAATTTCGTCTTGCGTACGTTTTTGTATAAACGCAGGGTTATACAAAAAACGCACTCCATTACTTGCATAGCTCGATATCTCTTCATTAGGCTCATGCTTGAGTCTAGAAGCGAGCATACCAAAATAGGGATGCTTCATAATCAACTGGCTTTTTGCTTTTTCTAAAATCTTTTGGGTTGTCATCAGTGTAAAAGCGTGTTAAATTTTTTCATCCAAAGTGTCCAACTTTGAAGATGGTCGAGTTCGATATTTCTATCTCTGAGGTCTTGAATAAGCATGACGGAAAATTCTCCGGGAAGATTGAGCGAGTACTCTAAGAGATTGTTGAGTTTTTTAGAGCTTGTACTCTCATTAATGCGCATACTCAGTGCTGAACTTAAAATATGCAGAGCTGAGGGTTCACTTGGAACCTCTTTGCATGTGCCGTCTAAAATGGCATCTAAATCGGGCAAATCACCGGCGACTGACATAAAACCTAAAAAGGAAGCAGCCACATCTTCACCGATTGCCCCGCTTATCATCGGTAAAAGCAAATCGGCTTCGGGTTTGGAAGAGACAATTTCATTGACATACTGCCAAGTACGAGGTGTTGCAAATGAACGGCTTTCATTGCCGTTACCGAAATTAAAAAGAGTGTCCGGACGGTGTGAAATATAGGCGATAATAGCCGGATGAACCTGCGTTTTTATAGCCCAGCTTTTCCAATCCTCTACACTCACTTCCATTTCTAAGTGAACAAAACGGTTTGCTAGAGGTGCGGCCATACGAAACACGACACCTCTGTCACTTTCACGGTTTCCTGCGGCTACGATTGACCAGCCCTCAGGAAGAGTGTATTCACCTATTTTTCTATCTAGTATTAATTGATATGCAGAAGCTTGAACCATAGGCGCGGCAGTGTTAAGCTCATCTAAAAAGAGAATGCCTTTTTCTTGTTTGCCATCAGGTAAAAATGAGGGTGGTGCCCAGAGCGCTGTCTCTTTAACGGTATTGAAAAAAGGAATCCCTCGTAAGTCTGTCGGGTCAAGGAGCGATAAACGCAGGTCTATAAAACCGATGTCCTGTTCTTTTGCAATCTGCGCGACAATGGAAGACTTGCCAATCCCCGGAGGCCCCCATAAAAATACCGGGACTTTTCTTTGACAGAGGTGTTCCAGGGAACGTTTCGCATTTTGTGGGTACATAAGGCTGCCTTTAAATATATTATTTTTTATAGAAGTGCAATTATGGTTCGACAAGCTCTGAAAATCCTACAAAAATGATGAATATACGCTTTTGTTTCTAAGATTTGTACTAAATTTTAAAAACGCGACATTTTTGTCGTCTTTTTGTTTAAATAGACTAAAAATTGCATATCTGCGCTCTTTTTTTAAAGAACACAATATGTATTAGTTTAAATAACTTAAGGCGAGAGCCAAACAAAGGATTTAAGATGTATTCAAATGACATAATTGAGATGGAAGATTTTAACTTTAACCACTACATTCACCACTTTGATGAATGTGACGCGGAACATATTAAATACAATGATGAATATAATTGTATAGAAGCACTTGCAGAGTGTATGGAAGAGATAATTTGGGGGAATTAAAACCCAAATTACAAGAACTTCTCTGCCTCGAATGAGGCAAGCTTCAGTAGCCTAAGCGGCTAGCGTAGCAAAGATGGGCTTAGCTCATTTTGCGTTTTGAATATGCGCAGTTCTTAAGAGTTTTACTATCTTGAGAGTTGAAGCCAAATCAAGGGCAGTGAAGTCATCAGGGTTTTTTATGCTGACATCTGCTCCTGCATCTAAAAGCATTTTAACCATGCTTTCTTTCCCACTTGAAGCTGCGTACATGAGTGGAGTTACTCCGTTTACGTTGGAAGTATCTACTTCTATGCCTGCGTTTATAAGAAGTTTTACTACCTCTGGATTTTCTCCAAAACAGGCAAGCCAAAGTGCCATATTGCCATCGACATTTTTCACACTTATGTCTGCTCCTGCGTTTAGCAGCTCAGAAACTATCTCTGCGTTTCCCTCACGCGCAGCTTTCATCAAAGCCGTGTTTCCATAATTTCCTTGCAGGTTAATCGCCTCAGGAGTGTAGCCGTTTTCCTGCATCCAGTTAAGAGTTGCGTTTTGCATTAATATTCCTCATATTTATTTAGTTTATTTATGCATTTTTTGCTCTATCTTTATTGGTTACTACAAAACTATTTGCCGACATTTAAGGGTCGCTAATTGTAACACCACTTATAAAAAGGTATTAATTTGATTTTTATCTCATTTACAATCAATTCATCTTCGCTATCAAATGTAACGATAATGCCGCTTTGTAAATTAAAATTTTTACAAGCTGCCACGAGACCTTTAATTTCTCTATTTTTTGTATCTTCGTTGCTCATATCGTAGCTTACTTGAATAGCCTGTGTTATTTTATTTTTCTCGTGAATGATAAAATCACATTCACTATTTGTATCACTATAATAAAATATTTCACTGAAATTTCTTCTAAGCTGCAAAAATACTGCGTTTTCCAGGGCTTTTCCAATGTCATCAGAGAACTTAAATTCTGTGGCATTATTTAAGCCGATATCTATACTATAGATTTTCTTTTCACCGAGTTCTTTATTTACCAGTGATGTATCATATCTGCGAAGCGTAAGCGCAAGATAGATGTTTTGTACATAGTCCAAAAAATCATAAAGGGTGTTTTTCCCTATCTTGATGCCGCTCGATTTTAGTTCGTTGTATATTTTATTGATGGATATTTGTTTTGTGGAGGAGGCGATAATGCGTTTCAAAAAGAACTTCAGAGCAACAGTGTTTGTGATGTTGTATCTCTCTGCCAAATCTTTATAAAGCAACACATTAAAGTACTCTTGAAGCGTTTGATTTTTGTATTGGTCTTCTAAGAAAAGTGTCTCAGGAAACCCGCCGTCTTTTAGAAACTTCTCTTGCGCATTTTTGATATACGCCAAACTTTTTGAAGAGTATAAGTCCACCTCAATACCTTTAAACGAGAGGTATTCACTAAAAGACAGAGGATATACTTCATACGATAAGGTCCTTCCTCTTAAACTTGTAGCTATCTCAGAACTGAGCAGTTTTGAATTTGAACCGGTGATGTAAATATTTTTGCTGATAGTGTCATAGACGCGTCTGACAAACTTTTCCCATCCTGTTATGTTTTGAATCTCATCAAAGAAGAAATAACACTCACTAAGATTTTGTTCAGGGTAAAGTTCACTAAAACCCTGCAGTATAAGGTCTAATTCGCTGACATCCAGTTCGAGTCGCTCATCTTCAAAATTTAAAAATAGAATCTTCGTTTTTTCAGTCATAGCGGATAACTTATTTATCATGTCGTAAAGGATAGATGTTTTGCCACATCTTCGTACACCGACAAGCGTTATAATTTTTTTCGTATCATAGGGCGGCTGCAGGGCACGAGGTTTTACATCATAATTATCACGCAGATGAAAATCTCTTATAATTTGTTTGAGCTGTTCTTTCTTTTTCATAAAGAAGATTATAGTTATTTTTATCTTTATTGTAAATAAAATTTATCTTTTATCTGGAGTTAAATCACCAATTCTTCCATAAGACCCAATTCTATTCAAAGTCCAGTAGTTTTCAATAGATAAACCCAAACAGCCAAAGGGGAATTTTATTTTTAAACCCCACCTCTATATCATCCGCTGCTACAAAACTTTTCGGTATATCTTTGATTTGCTCGAAGCTTTTGTTTTTACCGCCTATTTCAAAAACATAAAAATCATCCACGACAAAATCACCTTTTTGGGCATATTTGACAGAGTGGTCTATTTTGAGTTGCGATACAAAAAAACTCTCTCTTAGGCTGCCGATATTTTGGTTTGAGCACAAAATATTATAAAGATTTATATTTTCAAGATATATCTTATCGGGCTTGTTGAGAAGTTTTTTGTTTGCAAAATTTCCGCCTATGATTTCAATAAGATTTGCTTTTTGCAGGTAGTACAGATACGAATATAGAGTATTTCTGCTAACCCCTGCGTTTTGTGCTATGTTTTGAATATTAAGCTCAACAGGAACAGTGCTGCAAAGGAGATGTAAAAGTTTTCTAATGGTGCTTATCTTATCGCTGTCTACATTGTAAATAGTAGCTACTTCGCTATCGAGAATGATGTTAATTATCTCATTGAGTCTGAGTTTATACCCCATTTCACCCTCTGTAAAAAACGGATAGGTACCAAACTCTTTGTAAAGGGCAAAATACTCCAGCGGCTTAAACTCTTTTGTGATTTTTGTAGCTATATCTTGATGGTTTTGCAAAATATCAGTAAGTGAATATATTGGTAGTTCCATATCAAACTTGATAGCTAAAAACTCTCTAAAAGAGAGAGAATGCAACTCAAAAAAAAGAACTCTTCTGCTTAGATCTACTTTGGAGTTTTCTATTTCAAGTGCGGATGAGCCTGAAAATATCACTTTTATATCCAAAAAATCATAGATGGTTTTAAGCTCATGGGCAAAATTGTCAGCTTTGTGTATCTCGTCAATGATAAGCAACTTCCCGCCATAAGCACTGAACTCCTTGGCTATGTCGGTTAAACTATCTACTATATTGTCGGCACTAATGTAGAGTATTTTTGAAGAGGGCAAATCATAACTCTGGGCCAGTTGTCGTATGAGTGTAGTTTTCCCGACTCCTCTTTGTCCCAAAATTCCTATCATCTTTGATGCAAAATCTATTTGGTTATAAAGGTATCTCTTAAACGCAGGTGTAGGGAGTGAGAAATAAAGATTTGAAAACTCATAAAGTTTTTCTAGTGATAGCATAGTTGACATAGCATCCTCTTTTCAATTGATTGAAAAAATTATAGCATAAAGTTTATAATTGATTAAAACTATTTTCCAGCTACTCGTCCCACGGTCTCCGTGGGAATGTATATCACTAAAAACTCACTTTTAGACTGCCACGGCTTCTTCGAAGTCTCGGCGCTCAGTCATTGCGAGCGAAGCGCGGCAATCTAGTTTTTAGGGGTGACCTTATTATTGATACATTTTTTATATTAAATAATGTTTCTATTCAGTCCATATATGCTACAGTGCTCATACAATGAATAGTAAGCACACAGATACAAAAAGGAATAAAATGAGTTTATATGTTTTTAGAATTGCAAAAGGACATGAAGGTGGTGAACCTACAAATGAATGCCCCATAAGTATAAAAGATGCAGAACTTGAAATACAAGCTAAATTAAAAAAAATCAATGAAGATATTATTCCTTATGAATGCAATAATTATATTGATTACTTACACAAAGAGTTATGGCAATGTGGAAAACTTCGTCAGGGCTGGGGAATAGAAGGCTTAGATTTACGAATATTTGAGAAAGATAATAAAAAATGGATTGAAAATTATATTTTAGGTGCTAAGAAATATTGGGGAGTTCATATTACTAAAGATTATTGTCATGTTGCAATGGGACGATACAATATCTTAAAACATATGGTTAATACTCAAAAAGATGATATTATATTTATACCAAAGCATTCTTTTGATAATCATCATGATGAAAGTTCATTTACAGTTTGTAAAATAATTGGAGATTACTATTTTGATTTAGATTCAAAATATAATGACTTTGGTCATGTAGTTATTGTTAAAGATATAAAATCATATAAATATTCAAAAAGCACTTTATTACCCGGTGATTTTATAGGCTACAGAAAAGCTCTAGGGAAAATTAAAAAAGACCATAAATTATACAAAGACAATAGATTTAAAGAGTTTCTGAAGAACAACTACTCTCTAAGTTTATAGTGTTAACAAATCAGAGCGGGCTGACCTGCGCTCCCGTTAGCTTGAGAAAGGAATTAATCCATGATTGAAGTGTCCGAGAGATATCTTGCGTTTGGCCAAAATATTTTCGTAAAGGAAGTTGCGATTCCAATCGGAGAAGTTATTGCAGAGATAGCGAAAGAGTACCCGTGTACTGATGATGTTGATTTAAAGATAGCTCCTCGCCATACAGCTTTTCTGTCCGGGTTAGACGCCCTAATTGGAATAACAGTATTTTTAGGGGGCTGGGCCGGAACTAAATTCCTTGATGAAATTTATGATGCGAAGCTAGGGCCTGCAATTAAGGGGTACTTTCACTCATATATAAAAAAGCGTGGAGCCGACAAAAAGTACTCGCTTGCGATTTTAGCTAGGAAAAGGGGAGTAAGCGGGTCTGCTTTAATATGCTGTATTGGTTCTTCTATAGAAGAAATTGAATCGTCACAAAAACATATTCCCGCGGCTCTTGGAATTGCAGAAGATACGCTAGATTCATCAACAGATAAATCTGTTTATCTTTATGTAATTGAAGCTGGAAGAGTTAATCTTGAGCCAAAAATCTTTGGGAGTTATGAAAGTGCTTTGGAAGGGCTGAAGAGAATGTATCCTGCACAATTGCCAAAACACATTATACAGAGAAGCTAACAAATCAGTGGAGCCAATAAATTACCCTGCGGGCAATTCATTGGCTTACTTCAACCGTTAGCTAAAGGAGCTTAATGAACAAAGAAAATAGATTAAAAGAACTTATTATCCCAATACTTATTTCTGTAATTGGATTAGTCGGTGGACTTTCTGGCGTCTATTTAGGGACATCATTAGATTCCAACAGTAAAAAAGAAGCTTCTCAACTAGCTTACAAACAAGAGATAATCCAGCAACGTATTAAAATAATTGACAGAACAGCAACAATATATGGAAAAGCCCCTGGCATTTCAGATATTTGGAAGATTTATCTTAATCAGCCTGAAGGCTCCAACGAACAAATAGAGACAAGTAAGATTTTGGCAGAGTATAACGCTGAATTTAATGCTGTAATCAATTTATCAAACATATATTTTGGTCCAGAAACTCGCGAGGCTATCAAGATGATGGCTGATAAAAAGTCCCCATGGTGGAATAAAGACAGTGATTTGGTGTCAAAATATTTAGGAGTAATGGCATCTGAGTTAAAGTATGGGCTTGAATAGAAAAGCTAACAAACCAAAGGTGACCAATCAAAAACCCGCGGGCGGGTTTTTGATTGGTCATTTTAATCGTTATCCGCTCGCTGCGACCGGATAACGGGGGCGCGGGCTGAACGCCCACTGGTCATCCGTCGCACAGCGCCAGATAACAAGCGGGTCACCGTTACACAAAGATTAATTACAAAAAGAATGATATGAAAAAATTAATTAAATACAATAAATTACTAATCCAATCGCTTCTTCTTGCGTTATTTATATTTGTCTCACCATCACTTGCCGAGCAAAACATTACAATTGAAAATATTGTTACTCCTTTGGTTGAGAAGCATCCGGATAAAACTGGATTGTATGTGCTTGAGAAAGGTGGTGAGGCTTTGCTTACCCGTGGATGGTTGGCAGATAGGGCAACAAAAACAATTGACGTTCAGTATTTTATCTGGGGTAATGACAACATCGGCAAGCTTGCAGCCGAGACCCTCCTTAGAGCTGCGGAGCGTGGCGTACATGTACGTGTGCTAGTTGATGATTTTTTGATGGATGCAGAATCGGATGAAATTTTTGCCATGGACTATCATCCAAATATCGAAATTCGATTATATAACCCTGTACATTCTGTTGGTGTAAATTTTTTTGAAAGACTTACTAAGATGGTAATAGACTTTCGTGGCAGTAATCAGCGTATGCATAACAAAATGTTTGTAGTTGATAATACCATAGCTATTACAGGTGGGCGAAATATGGAAAATCAATATTTTGATTTTGGTCATGCCTATAACTATCGGGATAGGGATGTGTTATTGGTTGGTGATGTCATCACTCAACTATCAGACACATTTGAAGAGTTCTGGAATGATGATTTGGCAAAACCTGTAGAACAATTGCTTAGCAATCCATTTAGTAAGCATGATGATAAGCTAGAACTTTACACTCAACAACAAGTTAACTCAATATACAAAAACCTACATGCTTATGCGCAAGACGAATCTAATTATTTGCCGGAAGTTCGGAAGTCTATGGACGGTATTAACAGTGAAGTTGTACCAATTATAGAATCAGCTTATTGGTTGGATGCGACATTTATTAGTGACAGACCAGGGAAAAATAACACTTGGTTTAATTACTATTTGGGTGGTGGAGGTGATTCTACAACAGCCTTGGCTCAGTTATTAAACTCTGCAAAAGATAATGTTGTCATTCAGTCGCCTTATCTGATACTAAGTTCTGATGCATGGGATTTATTTGAAGCGGCACTAGCTAGAGGAGTGTCTATTAAAATCTGTACCAACTCATTAGCTGCGAGCGATAACCTACCTGCGTTTAGTGGTTACAGCGCTCAAATTGATGAATTATTAGATGCTGGCATAGAGGTATATGAATATCGTCATGATGCTAAGAAAAGATATGATTTGGTTAAACAGTATTCTCAATATAAAGATGGAAAATTACCTATATTTTCACTCCATGCAAAAACCATGGTTGTTGATGACAGTATTGTCTTCATAGGGACATTCAATCTTGATCCGCGCTCTGAAAACTTGAATACGGAAGTGGGTGTTATAGCTAAACATGATGAGCTTGCCCGTGCGGTAAAACGTGAAATAGAGATTGATATGTCAGAAGGTAATAGTTGGAATGTGAAAAAGGATGGACGCAATAATGATACCTCTGCAATGAAGCGCGGAAAGTTATTTTTCTTAAAGTTGCTTCCAATAGATCCAATATTATAGGGAAGGTATTTCTCGTTCCATGCTCTGCGTTCTCGTTCCCACGGAATGCATACCACTAAATGATGTATATAAGTAAGTAAAGAAGAGATATACACTCCCACGCGGAGCATGGGAGCGAGAATGAGTCGCCCCTGCGTTTAAGCGCAGGGAGTTTTTTGCTCTATCTCCAAAAACAAATCTTCTCTGTAACTGCATTTGAGTTTCAACAGGTCGTCATTGTAGATAAGCGTCTGTGCTGCGTTTAGGTGTTGACTATGGTCTTTTATTTTTTTAGAGATGAGTTCTCTTTTTCTGCCTATCAGCTCTTTATTTGTCATTGCTAAAACCATTGCGTTTACTCCGCTAAGTCCATCATGAGGCATCGGCATATCGCAGTAGTAATCACCGACGCTGTTGACTCCCCAGTAGATAAATCCCAAAGAGAGATAAAAGTCTAAAGATTTGGAGATGGAAGTGAGTTTAAAGCGGGTGACATTTTGCGCTATCGCCAAGTCAAAAAGCATCTCCATCAACTCATTTGCGTAGCCGTTTCTGCGTTTGATGAAAGGGGTGAAAATGTTGTGGATGGTTATGTACTCGTTATATTTGTCTATTTTGTAAAAGACATAAGCAAGATGGGTCTCTTTGGCATCGGTAAGGACTAAACACCCTTTGGTGTACCAGCCATAATGTTCATCCCACCATTTGAGCGACATGTTTGCAAACGCTATAGATTTGTCGTTTTGGATGCCCTCAATAGAAGTGACATACTCCTTACGGTTTAAATAAATAATTTTGTTTAGACTCAATTTGGACTCCTTTTATGCATGCCATCGAAGCAAAAAAGTTCAAAACGCGAACTAAGTCAGTCAAATATTATGTATATTGTTTTTGTTACTATTTTTCTAGGTTCTTCTCTTTTAAAAACATTGCCAACTGCGAATCAATATTTACAATATGACGTCTGAATTTTTCGTAAGCGTAGTCATTTATGTAAGATTTTCCAAACATTGGATGTTTTTTTGCTTTTTCATAAAAATACTTCATCTCACCAAGCAGATTCGCATGTTCATCAAAATGCTCTTTTTTATCATAAAAATTATGTGCATTCATGATGTTCTCTTCAGTTTTGAAATGCTCCGCGGTGTGTTCAATCATCTCTTGAAAGAGAGTCATAAATTCACTCTGGGAAGAATTTTGCAGGGCCAAAAGAAGTGTTTCAAACTCATCATGCATGGCGTCCATAACCGGTATGTTCAGTGTTAAATCTTTATTCATACAAAATACAATGCATATAGCATGCTAGAATAAAGAAATTCTCTTTTTTGTTAAGATTGTATAAAATTTAATCAGTATTCTGTACACCTTGTCTGCAGAATAGGATTATAATACTCCCAGAAAACATGTCAATGAGGTGTAAATCCCTCTACAGCAAATAGATACCTAGGGTTCCGGCAAAGAGATTTGCGTCTGGACCGAGAGCTATCGACCTCTTGAGTAGAGGTTACACGGAGGGATAAAAGCCCGGGAGGTTTTCACCTTCTTGCCGTGTTTAAATTTAATCTACTCAGGAGTTTCTTATGAAATCACTCTTCAAGTCAACATCAAAAATTTTAGTTGCCACAACATTGGTATTAAGCATGGGCGCTTCGTCACTTATGGCTGAGACAAAAGATAAGTTCCAGGTTTCATGGACTATTTATGTTGGCTGGATGCCGTGGGATTATGCACAGAGTCAAGGCATTGTTGATAAATGGGCGAAAAAATACGGCATTGAAATTGAACTTGTTCAAGTAAATGACTATATTGAATCCATCAATCAATACACTGCTGGTAAATTTGACGGTTGTCTTATGACAAATATGGATGCTTTAACTATTCCTGCTGCCGGCGGAGTTGATTCTACTGCATTAATCATGGGTGACTTTTCAAACGGAAATGACGGTGTTATTCTTAAAGATAAAAAATCACTCGCAGATATTAAAGGTCAAAGTGTAAATCTTGTAGAGCTTTCAGTTTCTCATTATTTGCTTGCTCGCGCACTTGAGAGTGTTAAGTTAAGTGAAAAAGATGTGAAAGTAGTAAATACTTCAGATGCAGACATCGTATCTGCATATTCTTCAAAAGATGTTACGGCTGTTGTAACTTGGAATCCTCAACTCAGTGAAATCACAGCATCAAAAAATGCACATTTAGTTTTTGACTCGTCTAAAATTCCCGGTGAAATTATAGATATGCTCGTTGTTCATACAGACACATTAAATGACAATCCAAAACTTGCAAAAGCTTTAACGGGTGCTTGGTTTGAAGTTATGGCTATTATGAAAAAAGGTGACACAAAAGCTTTAGAGTTTATGGCGGCAGCTTCTGGAACGGACTTAGCAGGCTACAAAAGCCAACTTGACTCAACTATGATGTTTTACGATGCAAGTGAAGCTTTGAAATTTGCAAACAGTAAAGAGCTTCCATTAACAATGAAAAAAGTGAGTGAATTCTCGTATGAGCACGGTATTTTAGGTGAAGGCGCTCCAAACGCAGAGTTTATCGGTATGGAGTTTCCAGGTGCCAAAACATTTGGCGATACGAAAAACATCAAGCTGCGTTTTATAGACACCTATGTGAAAATGGCTGCAGAGGGTAAACTGTAAGGTTCTCCCATGAAAAAACTTATGAACCTAAGACCGTCCCGAGGGACGGCGATATTTCTTGGACTTTTACCATTTCTGCTCATAGTGATTTTGTATGTTTTTGCTTCTGATGCAAGACTGGCAGAAAATCCGAATGACAAACTTTTGCCCTCAATGCACAGTTTTGTAGAGGCAATAGACCGCATGGCTTTTACCGAGAGTAAACGCAGCGGAGAAAATTTATTTGTTCAAGATACCGT
>Ga0180732_1000250_pt1 | contig 51449 bp, 86 predicted proteins | sample KR11_01MetaG_FD_148674 | JGI IMG/M metagenome (GOLD analysis project Ga0180732, IMG submission 148674) | Groundwater microbial communities from the Olkiluoto Island deep subsurface site, Finland - KR11_0.1 MetaG | ecosystem: Environmental > Aquatic > Deep subsurface > Groundwater | place... | reverse complement strand
TTCATTTATTACCTTTTTTCAGGATGCGTTCGTCAATCCCTTTCAAGGACTCTTTACCATATCGAGGGCAAATTAAGTAAATGATAACTTATATTTAATCTTTTCGTTTTATCTCTATAAGGCAATTTTCTTTTATACTTATATTTATTATTATACTTATTTCTTTATCCTATTACTTTCTGTTATTGTAAACCCTTCCCTTTCTAATGCAGTTCTAAAATCAGATTCTGAAATTCCAATCCTACTAGCACTTTTTTTAAAAGAAGTTCCTTGAACTCCAAAATCTAATAATTGTTCTCTTGTTAATTGTTCTGGGGCTTCTCTTGCTAATTCTTTTTGTCTTTCTGCCTGTGCGGTTTGTATTTTTAATTCATTTACTCTTCCAACTTCACCTATGTTTATTGTGATATTATTAAAGGTTGAATTTAAATCCTGTAGTGATTCACTCTTGTTAATAGTTTCAATAGAATTATCAACAACACTTAGTTTGACTTTTTCACTATTAAACAAAACTTCTTTAATCTCAATTAATGTATCTCTCCTTTTATCTTCATCAAATGATTTTTTTATTGCGTTCTCTAAATCTTCTTCATTGTATACATCCTTTAAACTAACTTGAAACTCTTTCCTTTTAGTAAGCCTTTCTACAATATCATCTGGGTCTGTAATCGCCAATTATATTACCTCTTAAAAATTTTAAACATTGCTTCCTGTTGGGTAATCCACACAAGTATATTCTTCCAGACCATCAGAATTTGTTAATTGGTTTATTTCGGCATCTGGGTATAAAATCTTAAAGTATTTCCAATGAGCATAACTTTGTTGCATATCTGTATTTCCTTTAAGTGTTTTAATATATAAAGGTTTTGGTGTTTTGCCTTTGCTAAACTGCCTTAATACATAATACTTTGCATAAGGTAAGTATTTTGGAAATTGTATAAAAGCATAATCACAGCTTGAGTGCATCAAAACTTCCTGAAATTCGTGCAATGTTAATTTATCAAAACCAACTGCCTGAAAATTGTTCTCTGAACTTTGGAATAAAAGTAAGTCTCCTAACTTGAATTGTTCCTGCAATATTTTTAATTCTTCTTCTACATAACTTTGTTTCATTCTATCATAGTCAAAGTAAGGCACAAAGTAATTATCTTTAGTCTTATTGGAAGAACCTCTTGTCCAAGCAGTTTTTCTATTTATTATAACAAAATTAAAGATTAATGTTTTTTCATCGATGTCTATTGAATGTTTTATTTTAATGTTTTTTAATTTATCTATATCTTTTATTTCCTTAATCCAGCTTTTTATGTGCTTGTTTATTTTTTCCATTTTGTTATAGTATTCTCAATTGCAACAATAACTTGGTCTACTTCTTTTAATCTATCTTGTAAATAATCTCTTATTGCAAAATGTTCATAAAGCATTCTTTTAATTTCTTTCTTTGTGCAATCTTTCATTAATTTTTTTTGATTTAACATATTAACCACCTTTTAGTTTACCACTCATATAAACATTCCTTGCAAATCCAATTTATTTTAAAATCTGGTTTAATGCAAGTTCCACCTTTGCAAGGTACAATATCCTTACCCTTGCATTTTGGGCATTTAATTGGATTTTGTATTGTATATATATGACATATTAATTCAGGTTTCATTTCTCTTGTTCGTCTTTAATCTGCTTTAATTGCTTTAAGTCTTTATCAATATCCATTGAGAAATATTCAGATATTCTTTTTCTATAATCATTTCTATCATTGCCATATTTCTCACAGATTTGAAACAAATAAAAAAGCCTTTGTTGCTTTACTAAAGTGCCAAAGTTCCAATTTAGTTTTTGCAGTAAATCTTTTATCTCACCAAAATCAACATTCTTATTGGCTTCCCCAGTACCTTTCAGGCAAGATAAGCACATAGAGTATTTATCTTCTATCGTATTTTTATTGCATTGTGGGCATAGTTTCATTTTTTCACCTCATTCCATTTTCTACTTTTACAACTAGGGCATTCTGCTGGTAAGCCTTCAGTTCTAGGCAACCATTCCCAATTACATTTTTTACATTTTAATTTGTTCATATATGATTATGATAATCATAACTTATATTTAAATCTTTCTATCTAAAATTCAATTTCTTTTATACTTATATTGTATAGCATAGAAAAGTTTATATACAAGTTATATAATCACATTTTACAAAGAGATAAAAAATGCCAGACATTCAAAAACTTATTTTAGATTTTTTGGATAAACAAATAGAAGTTATAAGCCTAACTGAACTTTCTAAACAACTTGAAATCTCTTATCCTTCTATATTAAAACATTGTGACATTTTATTTGCAGAAGGTAAGATAGACATAAAGGATTATGGTAATGTAAAATTAGTGAGCAAAAAAGATGGACAAAGAAGAGAATAAACAACCAAGCACATTGGGGTTTTGTTTAGATGATATAAATAATGGGGTTGATGTAGGAATGGAATTAATAAAGAAATTGGAAAACTCAAAAACATACGCAAAGACTTTACTATGGATTGCAAATAAATTCTTGAACGAAAGAAAAACAACTTTTGAAAATAAGGAATTTGCTTCCTTTATGAAAAAGCTACCACAAGAAACAACATATCTCTTGAATATCTTTGTTACATTTGGAATAATAAAAGCAATTAAGCGAGGGCATTTCAGGGCAACAAAATATGTTTTGGGTGATGGGCAGTTATTAAGGGAATCTGTAAATACAGCAAAAAAAACATTGGAGTTATTAAAGTGAAATTTAAAGAATTGTCTTTGAAAGAAGAATTTAAATGGATGCAAGTATTTTTAGTTGCAAGTCCAGATATTGCAGAAAATGCAAAGAGATTGAGAGATGCACAAAAATTAACTCTTATAGGTTATGCTATGGCATTGGGATTAAAATGAGTTATTTAGATATGTATTGTGAAGGTTGTAATATTATATTTAAACCTTACTTTGTTAAACAAAAGTATCACAATCAACAATGTTATTTGAAAAGTTCAAAAAATCCATTTAGAGATAGAGAAATTACAAAAAGAGGTGGATTATCAAATAAAGGTAATAAGAGACCTGATTTAAGCAATAGAAATAAAGAACAATGGTATATTAAATTAAGAGCAGAAGGGTTAAAAAAATCTCCTAATCCCAACAAATCAAAAGAAAGAATGAGAAATTTAAATAATAATAAAGAATTTCAAAAAAAAAGAATTAAAGGTTTAATAAAAAGACCAACTATACCAGAACAGATTTTAATAAATCTGATAAATAACAGTAACCTCCCTTATAAATATACTGGTAATGGAGAGGTCATAATAGGTAGAAAAAATCCAGATTTCATTAATTACAACGGGCAAAAAAAGATAATTGAATTATTTGGTGGTTATTGGCATCTTAAAATTAAAAATTTAAATTGGAATAGGACTGAATTTGGAACTACTGCAATTTATTCTCAATATGGATTTAAGACATTAATTATTTGGGAGAATGAACTTAAAGATTTAAATAAAGTTTTAGAAAAAATAAAAAAATTTGATAGAAGTGATTGAAATTTCATTTGAAAGTGAGCAAGACCCAGAAGGACTATTGACAGATGTTAAGGATTACAACACTTGTGAGGATTGTGGAAAGAAAATAAAGCCAGACTTTAAGAAATGTTATAATTGTTATTTAGGAACTAAAAATGATAATTAAACACTTTTATGATGAAGAAGATTATCGAGTTGTATTAGACTTACTTTATAAATATAAAGATACTAATGAAGATATAAACAGAGTGTTCACAAGACAATTATTTTTAGAAAGTTGTTGGAATAAAAAATGAGTAGTTTAATTGAAACCAGAAGAACAAGAGAAAAAAGAAAAAAAGGATTGTGTGGGTATGTTGCTTGCACCAACAAAAGCATAACTTACTATTGCGAAGAGCATAGGAAACAGCGTTTAAAATATTACACAAAATGAAACAAAACATAAAACGGCTTTATTGCCATCAATGCCAAATTATAGTTAAGGCAGAACCATCAGTAAAAATATCGAAACTTTCATCATTATTAAACCAAACAGAATATTACTGCCCATTTTGCAAATGCCTATTGCTAATAGAAAAACAATGAAAAATAATTTTAATATAAAATTTAAATGGATATTTTATTTAGCTTGTAGGAAATATAAATGGTTAGGGTTATTAATATTATTAATATGGGTTTTAATTTTTTGGCTAATAACACTAACACCAATAAAGTATGGTTTGATTGGAATAATTTTACTTATATTAAACATAATCTTATTAGGATATTTATCAAACATACACCACAGTTTATCAAAAGAAATATTAACAGAAAACTTGGAATGGATAGATGACTCATATAAAAAAATATAAAGTAGTCCAATGCCTTAAATGTGGTCATTACCAAATAATGGGTGGCTTATATTTCAAATGCAAAATCTGCAACAAAGGAACAAAACTAAAATTAAAGTCAAAATATGGTTTGCACTTAAAACTAATAGAATCATTTGATACTGGATTGGAAGCACAAAAATTCATTTCAAAATTCAATGAAGAAAGATTAAAGGATGAATTTCAGGGATTTAAAAGCTACGAGGCGAAAGAAAAAATGAATAAGTTTGTTGGGATATGTTGTTATTGTAGGGAAGATATTTATGAAGATGACTTAAAGATTTATGATGACAAGCCTTTTCATAATAAATGTGTTGATAAATACAAAGAAGTTGGGAGGACTTAAACAATTTAATGAAGGGATTTAGATGGGATTTTGGGTAGATTTTTTAGGAGATACCAAACAAAATAGGGAGATAGATGAGTGGGATGAAAGAAGATTCAAGAAAAATGAAGCACAGCAATAAGTTAACTAAAAGGGATGCAATATATCTTTTGTTTTTAATAGGTACTTTAATTGTAATCATAACAAGAGAGATAATGTTTCAGATTAAACCTGTTTTTGTTGTTATTGATTTTATAGTTGCTGTAATTATAATAATAATGATACTTTTTATATGTAATAAATATAAATGTTAGTAAGATAATGGAAAACTGCAACCACAAGCCAATCAATAAGGATGGGGAAAATTATTGCAGATATTGCGGTGAAGTATTTGATGTGGATATGGTTGGAGTAATAGACAGAAGTTCAAACAACAAGTTTAAATATTTAAATAACTATTGTTGAAGAATGGAAAAAGAATTTTGTGATGAATGCAGAAAAGAAATAGATACTAATTTATTTAGATTACATAGAAGTTATACTGTGTGATATCAAAATGATGATAAAGATTTTTGCTCAAAAGAATGTTTTTTGAAATGGGTTGATGAGAAGATAAAATGAGAATAAAATATTGGAATTATAAGGATAGGAAGTTTATAATGGATTTAGTTGATAATGAAAGCAAACCAATGGGAACTTTCATTGCAACTGATTTTGAATTGATAAAGTCTTTAAGAAAGAATAATCTGAACAAGATTGAGCTGATATTCAAAGAGGTTGAGAATGGCACTTGAAAAAACACCAATAGCAGTAATCTACAAGCAAGGCAAGAAGATAACTATGGAAGTAAATGATATTGACACAAATATCTACGAGCTTTATGGCTTCCTTTACAATTACCTTATGAATCTTGAAATAGAGATAGGATTTGAGCAAGAGGAATCTTAGAATGTCGCAATCAAGCATATTAAAGTTTTTAATCAAACAACCAGACAATTGGTTTACGCCAAAAGAGATAATGGAAGCAATAGGAATAAAAAATGTAAGCCATCAATTAAGAGTATTGAGGCAGTTTGGATTTGTTAAAACTTTAGGTCGAGATTATACCAAACATAATCCAATAAGATACCAAATTAAAAAGTCAGTTTTGCAGAACTTATAAGAAATGATTAAAATCATTTATTATTGCTAACAATGTTTAGTTACTGCTTAAAAGATTTAAGCAATTTTAATTAACTTACAATAAGATGTTAGAACTGATTAAAACATTTAATCATTACTTATAGGTACTAGTAAACAATATCTACCAAGATTTATGTCAAAGAAAACAGATAAACAAAATATTATCACCACCTAAAATTTATTGTCGGTGATTGAGAATTAGCACTTTAAAATGGAGCTTGAAGAAATTTTCGGCGATTTACAAGAGGGATATAAACAGATAATTTTTTTATATAGGAACAAAAAAAAATCACTTAGGCAGGTTGCTACTGAAATAAGTAAGAGTTATGGCTCAAAAATATCTTCTGTAAGCATTAGGAATTATCTTATAAAAGCTGGAGTTAATCCACGAAATAAATCACAATCAATGAAAAACTATTGGGGAAAAAAGAATGAAAAAAGAAATGAATGACAAAATAACAAAATGTTAGAATTACCAATAGGATTAGATGAATATGGAGATGCAATTTATCTTCCAGTAAATGACAAACCATTAACAATAGAATTTACATCATCCAGCAAGATGGGTATGAATATGTACATACACTTGGTAAACAATAGGATTGTAACAAAAGATGCCTACAACAATTGAATTAATTTCTTCTTTTCTTTTTCCAGAATTTATGCTTCTTATACATCAGCAAAAGATTATGCTCTTTTTGCTTTTCTGTTAGTGGTTTGCTAATCCTAAAATAAAATATCTCTGGCTTTTTTGGAAGATTACTTCTTATTCTGTTATAACATAACCTGCACATTCCTTTGCAATAGATAACTTTGTTCTTACATATCTTACATTTCATTAGAACTAATCTAATAATTTCTTTGTTTCAACATCAATCATTTCTTTTTTTGGAATCCTAATCCTTTGTATGTCACAATTAAACAAGCTGTCTTTTATTCTCAACAATTCAATATAATCTCCTTTATCTCTCTTGACTTCAATTTCATCTTCAAACAATCCTTTAAAAAAACCTTTTATGCTCATTTTTTCCTCCTTTTGATTCCATTTGTTTTATAAGTGCAATTTGTACAAGTGACAAAAATCTTATCTGATTTTGTGTACCACACATGATTGCAAAGATGGCATCTGATAAATCTTTTGAATACTGGCTTATTTTCTATAACTTCCATAACTAAATTAGTAGTGGTATTATTTATAAACTTTTCTATTAAAAAACCAAAAGGTTTAAATATAAGTATAAGACAATAGATAATATTTAAGTCCCCAGTATGACTTTGACTAAAGGAATGCTGGGTTTCATTCTTCCGACATAGCGGAAGTGAAAGATACTATATTAAAATACATTTACGAAAAGGTGAATACATTGAGATTTATAATTACAGCATTAATGTTATTGTTTCTTCTAACAGCTTGCCAAGATACTTATGTTATAAACAAACAGCCAACTCAAAACACGACTCCAGAAAACATTACAGATGCAATTCCAGTAAACGCAACAAATGAAACTATTGTTGGAATAAGAGAAACCCAAGTTTTTATTCCAAGAGAAGATAATTTAACTATTTACTTTCTTGACATTAAAGGAAATTCTGTTATAGTACAATACAAAGACAAGTCAGCTTTGATAGATTCTGGATTTGAGGCAGACAGTGAAAAGATACTGAAAAGGATAAGGGACTTGGGGATTGAGCAGTTAGATTATGTTTTTGCAACAAATAAACAGCCTAAAAACATTGGGGGGATGCCTTACATAATATTAAGGACAGAGCCAAAGAATGTAGTGGAGAATGGCGTTCCCCCATCTTTAAATACTTCTGTCATAATAACTAATCTGGTTAAGATAAGAAATGACCAAGACTTTACTTTAGAGGATGCTATAATAAAAACAATAGTAGTATATGATGATGGACAGGGATTTTCTGTAAATCTTGATGACAATTCGCTTGTGACTAAAATCCATTATGGAAATTCAAAATTCCTTTTTATGTCTGATTGTGGTTTAGATTGCGAGGAAAGGTTAAAGAATGATGATTTGTCAGCAGATGTTTTGAAGATTTCAAATTCCTGTGAATCTACATCTTTGGCTTTCTTGCAAAGGGTAAACCCAAAAGTTGCAATAGTTTCTGCTGATGAGAGTTTTTGTTCCACAATAAAAGACAGGTTTAGGTTTCTTAACATTCCCTTGCATATAACTGGCGAGAAAGGGGATATTTTTGTAACAACAGATGGGTTAAATTATATGATTGATTGGAAGAAGGAGGGATAAAAAATGGGAAGAAAAAAAGGAAGTTTAAACAAGCCAAAAAAAGAAAAAGCTGTTGAGCAGATAAAGCAAGACGAGGAAATAAATCCAAATGAGGAAATTGCAATACCTCTAGAAAATACAGAAGAGCCAACTGTATAATACAATTGAGGTGAACTATGGAATTTAAACAGATAAAAATATTTAGAAAAACTGAAGATGGTTTTTATCAAGGTAAAATAGAACAAATAGAAAAAGGACATAATGAATATAATCTTTTAGGATTTAAAATTTCTCAAAGAGACGACCAATTAGACATTAGCAATAGAAAATATAACCTTTGGCTTTTTTCTCTATTTAATGGTTATAGACAGATTGGAACATTTTCAATAAAACAACCCCACAATTTTAATGAAGGGGATTTGGTAATTGTAGAACAATTAAATGGTAAAATTATAAATGTAAAAAAAGATGTCTGAAGAAATTACAATAGAAAAGAAAGACTGGAAAATATGGGTTATTATTTTATTGGTTATACTCATAATTGCAACATTCTTCATAACCAAGAACATAACAAAAAAACAAACAATAAGCGAGATTTATGATACGATAGACATTCAGTTTAATGCCTGTGCCAAATCTTGTGATATTGTTTCAATACCTGCTTGGATAAATATAAAAGATGGCTTTGCTGAATGTCGTTGCCTTCAAATTATTGATGATGGAAACAAAACTAATAATCAAATTCCAACTGGAAATAACTAATGTCCTCAAAGATGGATTCATAGGGAAGGAAGTAAAAGAAGGATTGTTTAGGAAAGATGCAAGGTTGCAGGACAAGTTTGCATTAACCAAAGGATTTAATGAAGGGGACATTGTTTGGGTAACTATAGAAACGATAAATGAAAATGAAATAGGCGAAGATAATCCAAGAATCTTTTATCGCTTAATAAATGAACTGACATTTTATGGATTTTTCACAAAGATTTACACAAAAAAGGAAGATATATTTAAAAGATTTTTCAAGTTCGAGGAGACTGGAATGATTATATTATTTGACGAGGAAGATAGATTTGAATTAGGAGATATAGTAAAGATTAGTGTTAGAAAATAAAAAGACAGATATTATAGATAATAAGAATGTTACTATTGATGATTGGGAGATTTATGAAGATGGAATGGTTAAATGTATTTATTGTAAAAAGCCAATACTTATTGATAGATTTGGAGGCATAAAGAAAGAAGGGCTATTTTGCAATGATACTTTATGTTTAATAGAATTAATCAAAGAACAAGAGGAAGTTGAGAGTGTTGAAAATGGTAACAAAAGACGATACAATTAAGGAATTGAAAATGGTTAAAAAGGAAATATTTGAAAAAAAAAATTTTTGGATATGGAATTGTTGTATTTTTTTTATTAGTTTAGTGATATTTACAATCTGGTATGCTCCACAAATTCAAATAATAAGTGGAGTATTCACAATATATACTTTTTTAAAAGTTTTAGAACCATAAACCATTTTCAATTTTTGTTTCACAAAAAGGATATAACTGCGGTTAAAAAACAAACCGCAGTTATCCATAATACTTTAAAATAGAGCGGTTCATTATTTAACCGCCAACATTATGTTCAATGAGGTTTTAAAGATGGAAACTAAAGAAGAAAGTGAAAAGAGGGATTGCTTTAAGCATTGCCCTTATTATGACAGTTGCTTTGAAGAAGAATGTTATTACTGGTATAGGTTTTATTAAAAATGATAAACAAAATCCGTGAATGGAAATCAAATGCAAATGTAGCTTGTATACTTACAAGAAGCAGAGGATTGAAACCAGTATGGATTACTCACTATTTGTATTTTGTGTGGATGGACTTAAAAGAATTATTCAAAAGAAAGAAATAAGGTGTTGGGAAAATGAAATTAAAAAACAAAACAGATAAGTTAATTATCTTACATTTTGGTATGAAAGGAAAAGAACCTACTGGTGTAATTGATTTAATGCCAAAAGATGATGTAGAATTACCAGATGAGGATATATTGACTATTGAAAGAATAAGTGATTAAAGATATTAACAATGAAATTAAAAACAACCAGAATCCTGAATTTACGGAGTTTAAGGATTTATTATTAGAAGATTTGAAAACTATGGATATACATAGGAAGGAACATAGATTTGAGAGTTTTGATAGCCAAGATTAAAATGCGAAAGGTTGTGAAGTTAAAGAGGATTGAAAGGAGCTTCCGAACCCTGCAATCTGGAGTCACAGTGTATAATGGAACTACTGGTTTATAACTGGAAGTAACAGCCATTATACAGGTAAATCAGCTTCCAACCTCGCAAGATTTTGGTGACATCAAAATCAAAAATATCCTTTGAACGAGAGCATACAAAAGTTCAGAGAGCCAAGATTAAAATGACACAAACAAAATCACTAATTGAGGAAAGGAAGGCTGAAAAGATTTCTGAGAAATCAGATACCTTATTACTAAAAACACAGCCTTCCCCTCAAAAATCACTAATTAAGGAGCTTGAAGATAGAATAAAAGGATATCAGAAAGCTATGGTAGATTTTGAAAAGAAATCTTATGAAAGAGCAAAATTAGAATATGACTTAAAGTTTCAAAAAGCAAGGGAAGAACTGAAGAAAGATGTTAATAATGCTGGAAATTTACCTATGTTGGAAAAGGTTATTAAATTATCAGATATAGAAAAGGTGCTTGGAAAATGAATAACTATAAATTAATATTAAAATTATTTTTGCTATGTATATTTCCTATATGGTTATTTTATTGTATGATGGAAACTGACACATTTGAAGAATTTAAAAATTTAGCATTATTAAAGTAAATTGGTCAGATATAGAAAAGGTGCTTGGAAAGTGACATTTGAAGAATATATTTTAATAATGATTTCTCTATATTATATTTTAATAATGTTTCCAGATTATTGTAAAAGAATTAAAGAGGTGCTTGGAAAATGAATAAGATTAAAACAGGTTGGAATAAAGAGAAATGGTTTGGCTGCCATGCCTTACGCCATGCTTGCACTTTGCATTGGCTTGATGATTTAAAATTGGACTTTGACATGGTAAGCAAGATGTTAGGCCATTCTACAATGAGAACTTCACAAATTTATACCCAATTAAGAAAATTAAAGTTGGTTGATGCTATAAGCAAATATAACACATTAACCATACCTATACAATAACTTGTCCGCAATTTTTTTGTGGGGCTAATAGGGGGAAAAACAATGAAAAGAAAAGAACATGAGCATGAAGTTAATTATCAAAGTGTACAGATAAAAGATGAAGAAATTGACAATTTAATTGGATTGGAAGAAGGAGAAATAATTAAGTCGATTGTAGTCACCCCACCAGAACGTAATTCAGAGTTATGGGGAATAAGAATTGATACCACCAAAACCACAAATAAATTAATACAATCCCCCAAAAAAACTTAAACTCACTAATCGTGAGGCGGACAATAGCTGTTAATTGTTCGCTTCGCATATTAAAACATCAATTAACAGCATACATTTACGGTTCAAAGCGTTTCACCCAAACCGACAATATCCATGACGAAATGAGAGTTGTCGGCTTCGCAAAATTATGATACAATTAGGAGCAATCCGAAAATGAATTACAAACAATTTGACAATAATGAAAGTCCAATAAAATTAAAGTATGCTAATTTACATAAAGAGATTTTTGCATTATTGCAAGAAAAGCCCATGAATATATATGAATTAAGAGAAGCAATCAAAAATAATTTTGGATTAAGTGGGCAACTTCAATTTTTAAAATCAAAAAGAGAATTAGCCAATAAAAGGTTTTCAGGAGTAGTTTATTGGGCTTTACCAAAAGAAAATCGGACATATTATCATGGATATCTACTTCCATTGGGCAATACTGCTCCTAATAGCGAGTAGCAGATATTTTTGAGGCAACTTATAAAAAGGTGATGGAAAAATGGTAACAAAAGACGAGATAATTAAGGAATTGAAAAATGAAATTAATTAATAAAACAGATAAGTTAATTATCTTACATTTTGGTATGAAAGGAAAAGAACCTACTGGTGTAATTGATTTAATGCCAAAAGATGATGTAGAATTACCAGATGAGGATATATTGACTATTGAAAGAATAAGTGATTAAAGATATTAACAATGAAATTAAAAAACAAAACGGAAGTGATTAAAAATACTTGAAATGGTAGAAAAAAATATAAAGGAAAATAAAATTACAGAAGATAACTATTTTACATTATTTTCAAATATTTCAGATATACAGGATAGGACAAGTTTGTGTAGTAAACCAAAATATGTTGAAAGGATAAAATATTGTGAAAAGTTGATAGATAAAATATCAATAAATAAAAATGAAACAAGCACAAAAACAATACTTCAACAATCACTAATTGAGGAACTTGAAAAAGTTACTGTTAGTATGGTGGATAATTACGGAGATAGCCATAGTGTTATCACAATTTTTGATTTAACTGATATTCTTCAAAAAGCAAGGGAAGAACTAAAGAAAAGTAGGGGTAGAATTATTAATGATTATACTTTTAAGATAGATGAAGAAAATGGAATTTATGTTTTATGGGAAGATATAGAAGAGGTGCTTGGAAAATGAAAAAATTTGAATGTTCAAGATGTGATAAAAAGAAAAACGAAATAGAATGTGTATGCCAAGATTGTGTCGGAGATATTCAAATATGGACAGCAAGATTAATCTTTAGAGAATTGGATGAGGGTATTGGATTTGTATATTATAACAAAATAAAAAATAAATGGATTAAATGCATAAAAGAAGTCCACAAAGATAAGATTAACAAACAACTCAACATACAACCAAGATTAAAAAATCGGAGGTAATAATGGAAAATCTAGAAGAAGAAATAAATAACGTTAAGATAGAAATACTTAAGATAAAGGAAGAACTAAAGAGGGAATCAGAAAGCAAAGAAACAGAAAGCGAACATATAGATAGGTTAGATAACGCAGTTAAGGAAGCTGCAATAAAACCATTTAAGAAACTTACATACTGGAAGAAGGTATTTACCTACGCTTTAATTGGTTCTAAAATTGTTGTTTTTGCAGCTTTTATTTATACTTCTGCGGTACTATATAATCTAGGTAAAACTACAGAAAGTGTACTAGTTCTTTTCGCAGTAGCTTTATACCTAATATTAAACAAACTAGAAGGGGGCTAAAAAAATGGATAGAAAACATAAAGAATCTTTAGATAGGTGGATAACACAAACACCCGAAGAACGTTATAAACTAAAAGAAGAAGACGAAGATAGAGAAGAAGAAGACTAAATTGGTTCGGCAAGCATTATAATTCAATGAGGTTTTCAAAATGATAACAAGAGAAGAAATAGATAAACTTGAGGAATGGAATACCAATTGTTATAATCAATGGAAAAAAGAAGATGAAGATTTGCCATATAGAATTTATGTATTAATAAAATTTAGAGAATATTTAGAAAACCTCACTAAACATGCCGAAAAATCGAAAGATTTTTTGCACCAGAAAGGTAATAGCAGTTCTAATAAAAACTGCTTCAGATATAGATGTAAACATAGAATATGGAATATAACTGATACTGATAATACTTGTCATAACATATTATGCCTAAATAGAAAACGCAGTCCTTCTTAGGAACTGCACATTATAATCAATTCGGGCTTCGACTCGGAGGAGAAAAAGAAAATGCAACCAAAAATACTATTTTGTGAAAAACCAGCGAAATTTCTACTTTTGCTACTAAGGGAATATACTGATGAGCCAAAGACAATGAGTTGGCTTAGTTGGCAGACGAAATGCAACTTTTCCCATGTGATAACTGTTATCAATAAATACGAGAAAGAGGGCATTGTAGTCAGGGAAAAGCAGGGAAGGATGCAATTATTATCTTTAACTAAAAAGGGATATATTATTGCCCAACATATTGAAAAGATAATGGAGCTATTAGATGAAAATAAGAATAAAGATGAAGGACAAAGTAAAACAGATTCAGCACATAAATCAGAAGAACTTGGAAAAATTCAGGAAAAAGTATAAAGATTTGGAGGTAATTGAAAATGAATAAACTAATTTTATTGTTGATTTTTGGAATGGTTTTTGTTAGTGGTTGTGATGTTTATGATACTTTATATCCACCTTTAGAAGAAACAAAAGAATCGAACTCAGTAATCATAACAGAAAAATGGATTTTTGAAGGTTTTGAAGTAGAATGTGTTGAGAACAAAACTATCACAGAAACAGAATATGAAGAATTTGTTGATTCTCAATGTTTTGAAGAAAGATTCTTACTTAAGTGTTTAACTGAAAATCTACTTTGTAAAATGGATATAGCACCAATGAAAAGCTTACTAAATACGACATCTAACCCAAATGAAATTGTAGTTAGTAAGTTTATAAAAAGTATAGATGAAAGATGTCAATCTGATTTAGAATATTGTAAAAACTCTATTGATTATGAATTGAAAATTAATGGTGGATTGAATTATGTTAAAAGTATGAGATATAAAGAAGATAAGTTTGTTTTTTCTGATTGTTTATGGCATACAAAAGAATATAATAACACTGTATGTATAAAAGAAATATTGGTGAGGAATTTAGAATGAGCTTTCTTAAAGATAGAAAAAACAGATTCATTCTTTATCTGGTTTTATTGGCAGTAATATCATTATCTTTTGGATTTTATTACCAATTTAGATGGGCAGAATTGGAGTATGGCAAAAATTATTGCTGGTTATGGGTTACTGATGAGAATGGAAATGGATTTGGGGATGTTGTAACTCATTGTCCAGAAACTAAATCTAACTGTGAATCCTCTAAACATAATATTCCCTGCCAATGGATTGAAGGCAAGACTTTGGTTGATACTGAAGGGAATGAAATAGGAAAAGTGGCTGAGGGTTGCGAGTGTAAATTCATATGAACAATAAATTATTATTAATGTTAATGATTGGATTGGTTTTTGTTGGTGGTTGTGATAGTTATAATTATAATACTATTCAAGAACCAAAAATATCTGCAATAGACCCTACTCTAAGTATAATATCTTGTCCTTTAAACATAACCCCTTCAGTATTTTTGTATCAAGCATTAGATTCAACTTCTGATAATCCAAGATTTTTTGACAGAACTGAATATGAGATAATAAGAAATGGTAATTATTTAGGAAAATTTGAAGGCAATAGATTCAATAAATCTTTCTTGAATATTTCCTACAATGATGAATTGAATATAATAGTTTCTGCCGAAGATGAAAAATGCTATATTCCAAATGATTATATTCGATATTTTGTTTCTTGCACTCCAAATCAATACATATATCCAAAATTAAGGTGTGCAAATAAATTTAAGATTAATATTTTAGAAACAGAGTATTATTACACTTTGGAAGAATTAAATGATACTATAAAAACCAGTAATGATGTGATTAAGTTAGAATTGAGGTTTTATGATAAACCAGATTATTCTTTTTTTGGCTGTGATTACGACAAAAAATATGTAGAAAAAACTATTTTAACAAAGGATTATAATAATCTGTTTGAATCAGATAATCCAGTTAAATATGCCTTTAATAAAAATTACTATGATTTATATGCTTTGGAAGATGCAAGTGAATATGAATTAATAGTTTATTTAAAAGAAAATAAACTTTATTCACAGTTCAATACTACAGTTTATTGCTCATTTTTTGATGAGGAATGGTTATTTAAGAATAATGAAATAAAAAAGAGTCCAATAGATAAAGATTGGAATGACTTGGGACAAGATAATCCATCATTTAATTTTACAATAATGTATCAAGGTTAAGATGACAAAACAAAAATGCAATGTTTCTGAATGTGAAGGAAAACCTGAATATTGTTATAGTCATTTTCACGAATATAAAAATAAAGCTGATAAAAGAGGAGTTTGGATAGCCATAATCTTATTATTCTTTGTTGGCATTGCATTAGTACTGCATTATGTTTTCCTTAATGTCGATGAGGATAAATTCTGCGAAAACAAAATAAAAGAGAATTTTCCAGAATTTTATAATATTGAAGGAAAAACTAATATATATCTTTCAGGAGATTCCTGCATTATTCGTTATAAACAGATTCAAGAGAAAAAATCCCTACAAAGAGATGGATTAAGATATATTCAGGAAGAGATTAAGAGTGATGATGTAAGCAATATTTTAGAAAAGAAATTCGAATTGGTAGAAAAAGGTGATATAAGATATTTGGAATGGGATGATTTTGCTGGTTATGGTGCTATTATAGGGTTTTTTTTATTGTTCTTTGCTGGATTTTTGCTTAAAGATGATATATTAAAGTGGTGATAACATTATGAACCATGAACAAAGATTAAAGGATGAACACATTAAACTAATTGAAAGAATATACCACTTGTGCAGGAACATAGATTTACTGCTGAAAATAATAACCTATGGAACTCTATTGGGCATACTTTTTGGCGGATTAATTGCTTTCAATATTTTTTTATTATTATATTCTAAAGGGATGATACAACAGTGGTTTTTTTGAAAATTATTAAAATGATTAAAAAAATAGACCCAGATGTATTATGCGAATTAATCAGTATTTTTATTTGGGTAATAATTATAGTGGCAATAAATTATTTTTTTAATTTGAGTTCTTTTGAATTATGGCTTTTGATTATAATGGCTTTTGCACTTTTGACCTATCAAAGTTTGGATAATACAGAAAGAAGGATTAAAAATGAAGCACGATATACATAACAAAAAAGGACAAGTTGTTGGATGGTGGGATGACCAAGAATATCCAAGAACTTATCATACAGATAGAAATCAGAAACTCCGACAAATCTTCATCCATCCAAAATACAATTCGGCTGTAGGATTGGATATAGGAATAATCAAAACACATTTACTGCCAAATAAAGTAACTTTACTTGATTTTTTAATAATAGGCTTTGAAAAAGAGAGTTTTCACGCTTATATTGACTTAAATGAATTTATGCAAAAAGGGAAGGAAGTGAATTTCAGTAAGAAGAAAGAAGATGAGTGGTGGAGCAAACAGATTATATTATCTTTAAATGAATTTTCAAGAGTTTATCAGGGACAACAAAAATTAATAGTTTGAAAATGGCAAAGAAAAAGAATTCAATAAACATTAAGATGGAAGATAAAGATTATTTTAAAACACAATTCAAACAGAATAAAAAAAGGAATTTTTGGTATATAGTTTTCGATTGCGAGAATTTTAAAGAGTTTTGTATGGTTTATGGCTGGGCTATTTTAGTTGTTTTAGTTGCTATTGGAGCATTGGCTTGGTTTGGTGTAATTGGAACTGAAAATTTTAGGGAACAAAGATTTTGCGAAGTAGTAAATCCAGATAAATGTATTTGTGAAGAATATGATGATTTTTGTAAGGAAGGGTATGAAATAACTGATGTAGTTTTAATTCATCAGTTTTACGAATCCCATACTTTAAGATGTTGTACTAATAGGGGTAGAAATTGTTATGAAACAGAAAAACAATGTGTTAAATCCCATAGACTAACAGAACAAGAACTTGAAATTAAGAAGTGTCAAGACTACCCCGATAATGAGGATTGCAAATGTACTGAAACAAAATTAGATAAATATATAGATGAAAATTGCAGTGAAAATGATACATTTTGTTTTCTTGAACAATATGTTAGGGCAATGGATGAAATGCGGTTTTCTTATATTGTTGGAAACTCTTACCAATTCTGCCTCAAATCTCGCCAAAAAACAGAATGCGAGAAAGGAAATTTAGATTGGGTGGAAGAAAAAACATATTCAACTCAATTAAATAATTCTTGTTTTAATGAATGTGCAAGGGAATTTACTAAGATTTATCCAAATATTGACGAATGTTTTGAAATAATTGATGAGCCTTTCAAGGAAACAAGATGTGGTGCAACAGTTAGAAGAGTATGTAACGAACAATGTGAATATAAAACAATAAACCAAACAATCTGCCGAGAAAAGACAATTTATGATTTTAGTTGTGCAGAATTAAAAAAACCTTTATTTTTTGGTTCAATATATAATTTTAAGATTAAAGAAGGCAAGTTAATTGAAATAGGTATATTTTATGACTCTGCAAGAGAAGATGTATTTACTAAACAAGAACTTTATGATATTTTAATAGAGAAAGGTTGTGAAATCTAATGTGGAAATTCAATATCTATTCAAACAAGGTAAAATGGGGATTTGTAGAGCAAACAGATGATGGAAGGTCTTTAAAAATAATTATAAGTCCAAGAGAAGTTCCGATGGTTAGGGAAGTAGTGAAAGGGATACAGGAAAAGATTGTGAAATTGCTGGATAGTGAAGGTTTTGAAGTTAGAAGGAAATATTCTAAATCCAATTAAACAATTTCAATATAATAAACCCAATAATTAAACCTACAATTATTTTCAAAGCTATTGGAATTTCTGACAAATCAAAACCTTTTTCTGCTGGAATTTGAACTTCCTTGATAACTTCTTTTGTTATTTCAGTTACCATTAAGCATACACCTGTATCTATGTTACAAGTTGTCCCTTCTGGGCAACCCAATTCACCGCATTTTTGCTTTACTACTGTTTCTTTTGAGCATACATACTGGTTGTTTGATGTTGAGCATTCATAAGTTTCTGGGCATCCAACAACCCTGCAATCTATTGTAGTTGGAATACATACTCCACTATATTCACATTTATTTAATGAGCATACAGCAGTTTTACCTATGCAAGGATTTGCACAATCACTTGCAGTATCACATTGAAGGATTCTGTCAAATATCTCTGTTTTTATGCACAAGCCTGAACCAACATCGCATTTAGTGTCTGATGGACAATCTGAATCCAAAGTGCAGTTTTTTTGAATGAATACTGTTTCTGCACAAAACCCAGATGATGTACATTTATACTCATTCCCAGCAATTACTGGGCATCCCAATTGAAAGCATGATAAACTTTTAATATCATCCCTTAAGCACAATGATTTATCCCCTGTGTTTTCTGAATACCCTATTGGACATCCTGTTGTTGGTTTTTTAATGTATAAAGGTTTTGGGATTATGTTTACAGTAAATGTTTTCTCTTTTATTTCTCCAATTTGAACAAACTCACAAGAACTTAATGCCCTATCTTTCATTATAGTTTGCCCATAGCAAAGATAATTAGTACCCTGAAAATCAGAGCCTTTCATCAAGAAATCAACTTTAGGAGTGGCATAAATCTTGTCTGTAACCTGTGTTGTTGGTATTGTGAATAAATGGTCTGACTGCCCAATAGGTATTGTAAGCATTTTTTCTTCTGTTTTTTTTGCTGAACCAATTGTTGTTGGAACTTCAAAATCCACTGTTAGTTTTCCTAATATTGGGCTTCCATAATTGTTTTTTATTGAAACGTTAACTGCTACTAACTGACCTTCAAAAACCTGTTCTTGCATTGCTGTTATATTTAATTCAAAATCTTCGGGTTTCAATGTAAATATATAATCATTGATTATTGTATAGCAACTTCCAGCAAGATACTGGCTTCCTGTCTGTAAGTCTATATGCAGTCTTTCTTCCTGATGTGTTGTTATTTGCCCTTTATTCAGATGAGTGCTTTGCCTCCTGTTATCCCAATCCAATGTTTTTATTAAAGCATCTTTGTAGTAAATATCTGCTTTTGACCAGCATTGGCTTGTGGATTCATAAAGCAAATCTTTTGTTAAGCCTCCGCAATTAACTTTATATGTTACACCAGCATTTATACTTCCCCTGCAAGTTCCTGTGCCACAACCAAGACACCCCTGCAATTTAACTGTATTTCCACTATAAACACACCACGCATCTTTTGCATTCCCGCTGCTTGAAGCCGAGCAACTTATTATATCTCCACCTACCGTTGCACTATGGTCATAATAGCATTTGCAATATGCAACACTACAATCTGGTAAATTGTATGTCACAGTTGTTGATGCTGTGCCTTCCCAATGCTGACAACCATCATTATCTATTGCTGTTGCTGTTCCACCACAAATATTTGCTTGACAATAAGGCTCTCCATATTTTACCCCCCTACCTGCACTACTTACAGCAATCTTATAATCCCCAATTATCGCAGTAGGGTTGAAATCCAATGGGTATGGATGATTGTCCATCCAAATAAAAGAATTATCGTGGACTGTTTCTGGCTTCCCAACGTATTGAGTTATGAAATTTGCTGTTGGTGAAATTACTGATTGTATTCCTAACTTGTCTCCAAAAAAGAACAATCCTATAACTATTAAAACAATAATTATTAAAAACCCTATATTCTTTTTTGCCAATTTATCAGCCTGTTATTTTGGAATTAGGATAGATTGAACTTTTGTTTTTCTCGATTTAAGTGGTCTGGCTATTACCAATCTCGTTCCACCTTTATTGTCTTTTCCAGCAGGAATTGTCCTAAATGTGCCTTTCTTAAATTTTTTGGGGGAGATGATTCTTATTCTTGTGAATTTCCCTTCTTCGCCAACTGCTATTGGCTTCTGTTTGAATCCTCTTTCCTTTAATTTAGCGAAAACCGCTTTTCTCTGGGATTCTGACTTAAATCTTGACATTCATCTTACCTCCTTCCCTTTAATTTACTGAACATCGCCTTTTCTTCCTTCCTACTACGGATTCTCTTTTGGTATATTATTCTTGCGTGAGACTTACTTCTTGGGTCAGAATTAAAATAATGTTTCCCAGTAATTTCTTGTCCAAGAACATTTGCATTTGGATTTGCAACAACAAAATTCCTTCCTTGTTTTCTTATTATTCTTGGCTCATTTTTCAAAATGATACCTGTATTTCTATTACGCCAATTTGGTGCTTGGTCACCACGCTGCCTTCTATAATAAGCACCTTTAAAAATTGCATTTGCCATCTTCAATCACCTCTATAACCAATTTTATATTTCATACAATTTGTAATATGAGGTTTGACTAATTCAATAAATTTTTTAACTGAATCTTGTTTGATATAGATTGTATTATTAGAAGGTCTTATTGTAATATTTATGTTCCATCTAAATTTGAACCATTCTTGAACTAATTTTAATTGTTCTTTTGTGAAACATTGAGTAGCAATACTTATTTCATTATGACCTCTTCTGGAATAATTAGTTCCATCGTCCATATACCAAACTGCCAAACCAAGAGGTTCTAATTGTTGTAAAATCTGCCAATTAACTTCCTTTTTACCATTTCCATAAAATAGGGAATGATAATATAATAATTGTGGTATATGTTTTGTTTCCATATTCCATAATGGATAATCAATTTGTTTGCCATTTTTTCTGAGAGTTACTATTCTAGTAGTTAAAGGTATATTATCCTTTTTAAAAAAATTTATTTTCCAATTTAAATATTCTTTTTGTTTCATACAATGGCTTTCAGTAAAACGTGGAGACCATTTATGAATAGTTAAGCAACCATCTCCAAGTAAGCTTCCAAGAAATATTTGATGTGCATCTTCATTTATAATCAAATCTTTATATTTATCTATTCGTTTTAGTATAGCTATTTTGGTATTTTTTTCGTGAATTATCGGATTTTTGCTGGGGTTATTTGTTTTATTTAACAATTTCATCCTATCAGAAGCCCCAGATGGATTTACTCCTTTTTTAAACCATTGGTATGTCAAATAAGGTTCTATTATACAATTGTGGGATTGTAATGCACAATCTCTCAAGAATTTATAAGGTTTATTCTTGTTGATTATCATTGTAGAATATAAATCTTTTTTTTCTTTTCTAGATAATTCACAATATTTTTTAGCCCCCCGATTTAGTGGTAGAACTACAAGTTCCTTTTGAGAATTTGAAGCTTTTTCTAAATCGGTGGAGTATCTAAACAATGTTTCTTGCAATTCTACCATAGGATAGTCATAAGCATAACTACTATATAAATCTGATGGCTGAATGTCCAGTGGTTGTGCTTCAATCAACTTAATTTCCCTCCTTTTTGTCCTCAAAAATAAATTGTGATTTCCATCCATCAAGAGTAGTTTTAACAGTCTTTGTATCAACAAATAATTTATCTGGATATTTAATTCCTCTTTCTTCCATCCTTTTTAGGACAGATTCCATTAGTTCTACTATTCCCATTTTTTTCACTTTTTTTAGTTAAGTTTAAATACTCCTTATTTTTAGTTTATTTAAATGTTTCTTATTTAATTAGCCCTCTGGGCAATAAAGTTGGGGGTGGATTTCTTTTTCAGAATCCGACCCAGAGGACTTTAAAGCATAAACCTGCCCTCCTAATCCTAAGAGAGCAGGAAAAGAGATGTTTCCATACTGGTAAACATCTGCCCCCCATCTTCTTGTGTCGAGGTATTTTTCACAGCAAAAATTACTTTGTTGCGGTCTTTAGGACTATGAAGATACTTATGAACCTTCCTATTTAATCACATAAATATTTATTTGCGTTGAATAAAAGGATAATATTTTATACACAATTACCAAAGATAATAAAAGCCATACTAAATATATTGGCTTTTGTTTTACCAAATTAATGTTTTTTATGAAAAAGTTTTTTATCTTTGTGAACTGACCATTAAATGTTTTGGTTGTGTCTGTCGGTGCAATCAATGCAGATAAATAAATTAAAATCAATGGAACTAGGGTATATGTTATTAGAAAAGATGTCATCAATGAAAAATTGGTTTTATTTGCAATGAATGTTGCTAATGGCAGATTCAAAAACAAATCTGAAAAAATTTCTCCAAACGGAAAACTTGGTGGAATTAAAAATGCTATTGCTAAAATGAATAGTCCTACCGAGATACGCTTACGATTTTTAACTGAAATAAAGTTAAGTGCCATCTTCTAAAACATACTTCCAATCCAATATCCTACAAAATTAAGCAATATGTCTGTGAATGTGTCTTTTGTGTTTTCCTTGAAAAATGATGTTCTCTTGGATGCTGCCATTTCAAAAACTTCAAATATTATTGTCCCAATAATAACCAATCTCCACTGGTTTGGAAACTGCGTTCCCAATATAAAAAATAATATTATATGCAAAATCGACCAGCCATCAACTTGCAATATCTTATTCCGAAAAATAATTCTTTGCAAAAACCTTTCTCGAAAATTGATTATTGGCGATTCCATCATTTAAATTTCCAAAATAAATAAACTCCAATTCCTGTTCTAACATATCTGAAAATATTAACTATCTCAGTATTGAAACTTCCAAGTAAAAATATTGATAATAATCCATCTAAAAAAATCCAAATTCCAATGAATTTTAATGTTTTATCTGCCATAAAAAGTGTTGCAAGGGGACTACACAATTAATTGTGTAGGGGAATTGCAACTTACCTCTTTTGTTTTAAAATGATGTGATAGCCACGCTATCTGATTATAATTTTTGGATAATCTTTTGTTATTCCAATCATAAGTTCTTACAATTTTATCTTTTATTCCGCCACAAATCTGCCCAAAGTTTGATATAGTTCCTTTCCGTATGCCTTTAAAGTTTCCTGCTGAATACTTGTCTCTTGTTCCACCATTTGCAAATTGTGTATCGTGTAGTTTTCTTCTTACTGCTCTGTAAGTGTCATCAGCAATTATGAATGTGCCTTCTGCAATTCGTTCAGATGAAATGGTATCTGTTGCTATTGCCAAAGCGTCAGAGCAATGCGAGTTAAATGTTTCTGCTGATTTGCTATTTGATTTTTTGTAGCCATATTGTTCTCTGCAATATTCTGTATCCATTCCAGAATAAAGATTTTGATAAGCCCTTTGCCTTATCCAATTCTTAATCTTTTTCTTGCCTATCTCTATCGTGGAAAAGTTTTTTCCATATCTTTTGTCCCTATGATTAAACTTTACATCTTCCAGAGCAACTGTATCTATCGGATAGCATTTGAAAAACTCCTGCATTGCCTTAATCCTGCTCTGCACTATCACAAATTGTGATGGTGCAATAAAATCTTTTCTTTCTCTATTATCAAATCTGCATTGCCTTCTCCTGCAATTTCTTTGTCGTCTTGCTCTCCTTAATATTTTTCTTTCTTCTAATTTTTTGACAATCTTCTTTTTATCTGGCAGTTTCCACATCACAGAAAGATTGTTTTCTTTGCCTGTAACAACTGCATAACCTTCAAATTTTGTGCCAAAATCAACTCCTAATGATATTCTTGGCTTGTGTTCTGCTGTCTTAACCAGCATTTGCAACCCAAATTGGCTAAATTTATTCCATATTGGTATTGCCTGTTTGCCTTCCATAAGTTTTCTTGCTTTTGCATTTGTTGTTGGAGTTAATGGTTTGCCATCAACTCCTATCACAAATACATTATGTTTTAGGGATATTCCCTCTCTGTTTTCAGAGTTATACCCACTTCCCAAATGAGATAAAGGCATAGAGTTCTCAACAGGATTGCTGTTGGTTTGCAAACTCTTGGAATTTAGCAATTCTTCCGAAGTGGTCAGGACTTGTGGAGTATCCTGACGTTCTTTTAGCCCTTGTCTCGTAGTTTTCTGCATTTTTCTTTTGCCTCAACTTTTGGTAGTCAATCCTTGCGTGTCCCTTTGCCAAAGGACAAGCCACTAATTTTAATTAGTGGTTGATTTGACTTTTCCTCTAATCTATTTTTAATATCGAATGGGATATGATGTCTGAAATTCCAACAAATATTATTCCCAACAAAACATTCTTTATTGTTATCTCCATTGGTTGTACAAATGTATTTATCAAAGCATAAACAATTACTACAATAATCAATAGATGTAACCAATATTTGATGGTATTTATTTCGTTTGGTTTTATTTCAAAATTTCCAATTTTAATTGACATTTTTAAAACCTCTTTATCAGTTTTTCTCTATTCACAACCCCATAACCTACAACTCCCAATCCTAAAACTATTATCAATAATCCTAAAAATGGATTATCTGGAAAAAACTTGTTAAGATATTTGTCTATAATTGATATTTCCCTTGCTTTTTTTACTATATTGCTTTCCTGCGGGTTTATTGCCTTGCATTCCTGTCCAACTAAGGCATATCCTTCAACACAGCTTACACATAATAACTGCTCATTTCTTTTTGTAATTTTTCCATCACATTCATAACAAGTGTCATCAAACCAGTCAAATCCCGCACTTTGAAGGCATAACTTCTCATTCATTGAGGATGTTATTGAAGCAGTTTGCTCTGCTGGAGATGAAAAGCCTCCATAAGTTGTTGCAGTAGGTGTTGCAGTGCTTCCAACAGTAAAAGTGTATATTGGGTCTAATTCATTACCTGCTAAGTCATAGACATGGAATTTCCATCCTCCAACCATTCCTGCTGTTAGGTTATTTTTATTGATTACAGTATGATAAGTCCCATTTCCTTGATTAAAAGATGTTATATTATACCACGTTCCATTTGAGATGTTGTAGCTAAAAATTCCAGTATTTAGATAAATATCTCCAATTCCAAAGACTGACAAATTAACATCTGTATTATCCAATATATTTGTTGAGTTTGCTGTTGTCCTATTCACTGCTTCTATAAAAGTAGGTAAAGTTGTATCAACAACAACATTGTAGAAATAAGATGAGTTTATGCTGTTTATCATATCTTTTGCTTCTGCTATCAAGGTATAATTTCCATCAGTTGTTAGGTTTACTACAACTTTATTAGAACCATTAATTGCTAAAACAGTTATATTGCTTTTATTATTTGCATAAATAGTGATATTTCTTAAAAACAAGTCAGTAGCATTTATAGTTACGCTTATGTTAGTTACTTTGTAAAAAGTGTTGTTTACTGCATTAGTCAAGTTAAAACTGTTGATAGTTGGTGCATTAGCATCCATAATAACTGTGCTGTTTGATTCTGCTATGTTTACTCCCAAGATTGATGAGAAATTAAGCACATTCTCTATTGTATTTATTACTACTTTATATCCATCAGATTGTTTTGTTATTATGTAAGTTGTATTTTGATTATTTTTGAAGACATAATCTACTGCTGTTTCTCCTATTCCATTTCCCAAAACAAAGTGTGCTGGATATTTACTTTGATTTCTATAAACTGTTTTTGATGTTGTTTTTAGATAACAATTATATGTATTTAATTTCTCCTTTTCTTTTGTTTTTGATTTGGAATAGTCAAAAAGTATGGAATACCTATCTTCTAATTTATATACCTCAACATCGTCTGCATCTTCTTCGCATACTATTGTTACATCTTCACCTAAATTTGTTCCTTTTTTGAATACAACTCCATCTTTTTTGCCTAGCAATTCGTCTATTAAGCCGTCATTTATATCATAATCTATAATTCCCAATTCTTTTTTAGTATGGTCATCACTTGCCCTGCAAATCGTTAATTTCTCTCCATCCCCCCAAGAAGTGTTGTATTCAAGAGTTATTGCTTGTGTTGTTATAAGTATGTTAGTAAATTCCTGTGAGAATACAATGCTATGTAAGTTTGTGTTTCCATTATAAGTAGTGCAGTTAGTTCCATATAAGTTTGGGTCTGAAAATGTTGCTGTTGCGTTAAAATTAGAGTTGTTTATTGTTGCATTAGATGGCATTCCACCTATCAAAGGTCTTACTGTATCTATGTGGAATAATGATATAGTTGCATTATTACCCCAGTCACTTCCATCAAAAGCACTTATAGATAAATTATAATTATCGTCAGAAGCATTTAAAGTTGTGTTTGAATTTCCACTTATTGTTTGGTTTAAAGTATCATTAATATAAATCTTGACCTGTGTTATAGCATCTCCATTTGCATCTGTAATGACATAACTTATGTTTAAAGGTTGTTGGTTATATAAAGCGTTTTCTACTGGCTTGATTATTGTAACAACAGGCACTTCATTATTCTGGATTTGGTAAGTTTGGGTTGATAAATGAGGAGTTGCTACTCTTACTATTGTTGTTGTATCTGTTGTTTCAATGCAAGATTTATGCACCTCTCCATTTATTGTTGTGCTATTCCAAGATGGGTTGTTTGAGTTGCAAGTTGATGTATTTGCTGGATAAACTCTCTGGTAATTAGTTCCATCAAAATAAGATAAATTTATGAATCTTGAAATTGTTGTTGGCTCACTCCAAACTTCTATGTCAAAGGGATTATTTGATGATAAAGTTACATTAGTTTTTCCACCGCTTGCTAATTGTGTTTGAGTTATTTGAGTTGTAAAAGTATCCACTGATGCCTTTTTTGTTTCATTAACTATTATCTTTACTTCCCAATTCTGATTAGAAGAATAAGCATTCCATACAGCAGTTCCAGCAATATTGCTCCACCAAGAATGCCTGCCTGTATATAAATTGCTTTCCCATCCTAAAAATATTCCATCTGCAACCTGACCTGTATTTGATGTGCTTCCTTCTATTTTGTACGAGCCTGTTGTACTTTCATGTGTTTCATTTATTTTAACACAGTACCAGTTCCAAACACCAGCAGTTATAGTAGTTGCTGGAATTGTATATTGGTTTCTTGGAACATTATCATTAGTCATATTATTAACACTAAATTGGAAGTCTTTTTCCTCGTCTCCTGCACCATCACTATTATCATACAATTTAAAGCAAGCCTGAACATCTTGCGTTCTTCCATCATCAAACCATCCATGATTACTGCTTGAATTATAATAAACTATGCCATTAGAATATCTCCTGTAATATGTTTGGTTATCATTTGTGCTAAATGAATTTGCCAAATCTGTTCCTACATTATAAACATATTCTGTATGTGCATAATTAAAGTCTGGTTGTGAAACATAGAAATCTGTATAACCCAAAACTTTGCTTGCAAAATAAATATCTTGTAATCTTGTGTTGTTATATATCTCAAAAGTATCCATAGTCCTATTGTCAAAAGCTTGGCATAAGACATCTACATTGTGAGATTTATACCATATAGATTTATTCATCTCCAAACTCCAATCTTCCCAGTCATAAGCTGTTGGAGAGGAAGCAGAAGTTCCATTCCATCTTCTTATACAACTTTCTTTCATGCAGAATCCATCTGGAGCTGAATAAGTGCAGAAATCATCATAAGCAGTGTAAGTATTTAATCCAACCTTTCTATTTTTTGTTATCTTAATATAATCTGACAAGGTTTTAAATTGAGTTGAAAAATTAGTTCCACCAATACCTGTATCTAATCCATCTAAAAATATGTTAATCTTTGTTGAATCATTTAACGCAATAATGTTGTCTACTTCTACTTGTTTTCCTAACTGCCAAGCACCAGTATTAACATAATCAGCTACGCTTATATAGCCATAGAAATCTGTTGTAGTGTCATTTGCCAAAATTCTTGCAAGTTCATGCGGATTTTCATCATCAAAGATAACTATGCTGTAAACACTCCAGTTATTTATATAAGAAGCATTAAACCATCCATAGTATGTTATAAATGTGTTTATGTTATAATGTGGGTCAAATAATTCTATCTTGAATTTATTTGAAAAAACATCTAAAGCGTAATTTCCATCATTAACATTATCTGTGGTATAATTAAATGTTTTTTCTCCACTTGAAGATGTCTTAAATAAAGTCCAAGTTCCTTGTATGTGGTCAAAATCTTCTGCAAAAACCATTGTTGCTGAATAAGCTGAAACATTTATGTCTCCTGTACCATTTGTGTTAGAATGGATATATATTTTATTAGTGTAATCCCATAAGTCTTTTCCTAATATATCAGAGACATTAGAGAAGTTAAGATAATACAATCTGTTTGAAGATTCATTATTAAAAACAACAAAATCACCATTGCTTATTTCTGCCACACTTTTGTTTCCTACTGTCGTAGTTATAACTGGAGTTCCCCTTAATGTTGCCATTATGTTGTCTTGGAAGGATTTAATGCTGTCTTTTAAAGTTCCGTTTATATTATAAATCCTATTTAATGTAGTTGAGTTCCTCATTAAGTTGTTTTCTGTTTTAATCCAATCTGTATGTGTTTGTGCATCTACATATTTTAAAGTAGTATTCTGGATATAAGCAGTATCTAAACTTGCACTCTGATAATTCTTGGAATAAATCCTAAATTTGTTGTTTGTTACAGCAGTAAGGTTTTGGGAAGCATTGTTTAAAACACCATATTTGTCTCCATCAGAATATTCTGTGGCATTGTTTATTGAAAGTGTAATGTATTCTATTGTGTCTTCATAAGGGTCGTTGTTTAGCTTTGAGAAGTTTGAAGATAAGTTGTTGTAAAAATTGTTTTTTTCTGTTTGAACTGAATAGTTAAAATCTAATAAAATATTTATTCCCACCCTTATGTTCTTTGAATTGGAATGGTTTGTTGAATTTAATAACTGCTTAAAATCACTTTGTATTCTTGAAGCATTTATGGAAAATTCAAGTATTGTATAATCATAGCTTACAATGCTGTCTATATCGCTTTCAGATAAGATATTATTCTGTGTATAGCCATACCAGCCATCTTGTGTTGTCAGGTTTTGGGTTTGGACAACGATAGTTGTTGAAGCTGAAGAAACACTGCTATTATCATTTGAATCAACTCTTAAAGTCCAAGTTCCTGCCTTATTTAAAGTTAAGTCAGTTGAATAAGAATAAATATTGCTATTTACTAAAGCCATTGAAGCATTATTTATAGCTATGTTATTATTTGGGTCTGTAATTGTTATGTTACAGCTTTGAAGCCCGTATGTATTCAAACAAGTGGCATTAACCCAATCTAAAATTTCATTATAAGTTCTTGTTCCAGAAGTAAAGCCTCCTGTTGTTTTCCAATTTAGATTAGTTGGAGTGACCACAGGAATATCTAAAGTAAAACTCCACATATTACCTGTTATGTTTATGTAGCCATCGCTTACATTGACAAAATACCAATAAGTTCCTTCTGATGTTTCATTTGTTGTGTATGAAGTTATAGTTGTTCCTGATGCAACTAAATTGGGGTAATTGTCAGTTGATGAGTTTCTATACCAGAAATAAGTCAAAGTGTCTAAATCTGCATCAGTTGATGGGGTAATGTTTATTGTTATGTTTTTATTGCGGTATTGATTTGTTGTATTCATTATGTTTGCTTGTGTTGGGTTTGTATTTTGCACAGTTTCCAAGTCAGTTCCTATTAATTCATCACTAAATTGTGAATTTGCTTGTGCTTTGCAATCTATCCTGAATTGGTCGTGAGAATCTGTTGGAGATACTAAGGCATAAGTTGCTGTTGCAGAATATGCTTGTCTTTCTGCACCATCAGTTATATCATAAAATCTATAATAAGGAGTAATTGTATCTCCATCTGCATCTGTTGAGCCTGTGCATAAGCCTGTTAATGTATTTGTAATTACTGGGCTATTTGGAGTTAAGCTATCGGTTGTATATGCTGTTGGAGTTGTATCAGAAACTGTAATTTTAGTTGAATTTTGTGATTGTGTTCCATAGGTATCATTATAAAAGACTGTGAAGTTTATTACATTTGCTCTTACTAATGTCACTGTTATTTTTTGTGAACAATTATAATTACTTCCAGAACCAGCAAAAGATGTATTAACCATAGCTCCACTTTGATTATGTGCTATCATACAAAATGCAATATTGTTGTCTGGCTCTGTTATATTGCCAGAAACATTTATAACATTATTTATTTTTATTGTTGTTAAACTTGTTCCTATTGATATACTGCCTAAGGTATCTGCTACTGTTATTAAGGTTGAGTTTGTATATATATTATTTGCTGTGTCATTATACCAGACAGTAAAGTTGATTATAGCATTTTTTACTGCTGTTATGGTTATTGCTTGTGAGAAATTAGCATTATATCCATTTAAATCATAAGTTGTATTAACACTTGCTCCTGATTGGTTGTTCAATACCATACCCCAGTCTATATCTCCATCCATTTCTGAAATATTCCCTGTTATGTTAATAACATCATTAACCCTTATTGTTGACATATTCTTTTGCAACTTTATTGTTCCTAATGTATCTGCTACAGCATAAGTAAATATTGAGCTTTGAATTGAATTACCATTTGTATCATTTGCTGTAAATTTAAGTCCAACAACATTACCTCTTGATAATGTATTAGTTATGTTAGGTGAGAAATTTCCAGTTAAAACTGTTCCTGTAAAGTTTGTTGATGAAAAGTTAGCCCATGTTCCTGTTATGTTATATGATGCCCAAATAGAACTTAATGATGTTTCATCTGTAAATTTAGCAGATGGATTTACATCTTCACTTATTTTAGGTGCTGAATTGTTTAATGCTGTTGCATCTGATGTTGGCGGTGTTGTGTCTGGTGGTGCTGCTGGTGCCAATTTCAAAAAATTACCTCCATTAAATATATGTGTTGAAATATCATCTGTTGTTAAAGAGAGATTTATGTAATAAAAATCCTCCATTTGACCTATAAACCGTATATTATTTTGTCCCGGCATATCACCTATTGATAAAGCGTTATTTGTGCTTGTTGGAGTTATACCTCCTTGGGAAGCAGATGCTATAACTGTTCCGTTGAGAATTAGATAACTATATGCGGTTGTGCCTGTGATATTTAATACTCCGCATAACGAATAACCCCTATCAGCATTTTTCTTAGTCTTAAATCCTGTATCTAAAGACTGAAAATCACTTGTTCCATAATAATCAAAATGTGCAGATTCCACACCAGTATCATATATATCATTCAAATAAAAGTAAAAATCACCTGCTGCCATTGTTCCAATACTACCTGACACTCTTTCAGCTAACATATTAGCTTTTGCACCCTCATTTGTATGAGTTAAAATAACACAAACTGTAAAATTCAGAACATTGTTCATATGTGCATCAGCAGCAAAAGTAAGTGGTTCAGCAACACCATTAAAATATCCTGCTGCACTTCCAACTTTTTGAGTTGTAGTATTCATTACTACACTATTTGCAGTCACAGCCGCAGTTCTTTTCTCTGTTGAATTATCATTTGATTCATTAACAGAAGGGTACCATGAAAGAATAACATTATCTAATATCTCTTGCTGTGTATATGCAGATACCGTTGGAATTAATAAAAACATAATTCCAATAATCCATAAAACAATTTTAAGTTTCATATTATATGTTCATTTTCACATTTATACTGGAATTTACTGGTATCCATTCGCAAATACTTTTTACAATATGGACATCTTTTAATAATTTGCAAATAAGTTAATATTCCAATAATCATTAAAAATAAGAGTTTTTGTTTCATTTTAACCTATGCCTAAAACAGCATTTTTATGTTTCTGTAATTGCCCTTTGAATTTGCCTTTAGTTGTAATTTTTCATTTGTTGTCCGCAATATATACAGTGTGGTTTCATAAACCTAAAAACCATCTTAAAAACCCAAATATTAAGATTATTATGATAAAGCTTTCCCACCACTTCAGCTTTTTCCATCTTTTTATTCCAATTCCAATAAGTATCGAAATTAAAACAACAACAGCAACTGGATTTCCTCCTGAAAAACCACTTATTATTGAATTAATGCCCTCTATAACTTTGTCTTTAATCAAGATTACTGAATCAACAATATTTAATCCAGATAATTGTTCTGCTAATGTAACCATTTTCTATCCTGAAATGTGAATAATCCTCACAGCTATCACTAAACCAACAGCTATAAAATTTCTTATTGCCAATAGTGGATACCCAAAAAAGCTTATATTAAGCAAATTAGTCAATAACGGAAAGCTTAATGATGATATTTCTATTGCCAACAATCCCAATACGACAAAATAAACATATTCTGATAATTTCTGGTCTAAAAATGGGATTTTCTTTGGAACTGTTAGATGTTCCTTAATAAAAAAGAATAGCAATATATAGAGCAATGCAATCCAGTTCCTTACTTGGAAACCAATGTCAAAATGCAGTAACCCAACTAAAAAAGCTGATGTTAATGAAAATGTGGATATTGCCACTGCCCAAAGCAATAAGATTGTTTTAGCTATGTTTCGCCCACGACTATATTTTAAAAAATCAATTATTGTTCCCATTTTATTTTACCTCCTTAAAACATTCTCCTTGAATACACGAGCATAGATTATCCTTACAAGATTGTAAGGTATTGCAACTTGAATTATCTGAACACAAAGGCAAACCTAAATTTTTCAATGAATCTGAACTTCCTTGTATTTTATCTTTGCTCCATTGAAAAGTGTCTACTGTCTTTTCTCCAATGGTTTTAGATGCCTCTATGCTTGACATAATCGGTTTTTCCTTAAATCCTTGAAAACCCTGCTGAAACATTCCTAATCCTACTATAATAATTAAAATTATCAATAAAATTCCCCAAATGTTCATTTTTAACCTCTTTGTAACTTTGCTCTTTTTATACTTTGTGTTTCAATAATACCCATAATTTTAGTTATGGGATGAACTGAAATCAAAAGATTTAAATACTCTGACATTCTATACCTCCAATATGAGCTTGTTGATGTATAAATATCGGATTTACCCTTCTCGTAAACAGAAGGTAAGAATTATTAATTCTCTTAAAACTTGTAAGGTAATATATAACGAACTTCTTGCTATGTCTATAGACTCTTATAGATTTGGCAAGGTTTCTTTTAGTGGTTTTGACTATAATAAATATCTTACTAGTAAATACCTTGAGGTATATTCTCAATCCAAGCAAAATGTCTCTGATAGGGTATATAAAGCCTTTAAGAACTTCTTTTGTAGAGTGAAAAATGAGTCTTGCAAAAAGAAAGGATTTCCACGTTTCAAAAGCAGAGTTAATAGCATAACCTTCCCTCAATATGGTTTTAAATTGCTTTCTGACAAAAGACTCAAATTGAGCAAGATAGGCAATATTCCTATCATCTTGCATAGAATCCCTAAAGGCAAAATCAAGACTTTGACTATCAAGCAAAACAAAGCTGGACAATGGTTCGCTATCTTTAGTTGCGAAATGCCTGAAAGTAAGGTTATTCACCCTTCCAACCAGAAGATTGGCATTGATGTTGGGATAGAGAATTTCGCTACTCTTTCCAATGGTGAAGTTGTAGCTAATCCCCATTTTCTCATCAAAGCAGAAAAAATGCTCAAAAGATTGCAAAGAAGATTGAGCAGAAAAGTCAAAGGCTCTAATAACAGAAGAAAGGCAAGATTCAGGCTCGCTAAACAACATCTTAAAATCACTAACATTAGAACAGATTGGTTGCACAAGCTCACAAAAAGCCTCACTTTGAAGTATGGCACTATTGCCATTGAAGAGCTTAAAATCAACAATATGGTTCATAACCATTATCTCGCTAAAAGCATAACTGATGCTTCTTGGGGCATATTCTTTAATATGCTCTCCTACAAAGAGGTAATTCTCGGTGGAGAATGTATTAAGAGAAATCCAAGAAGGACAAGTATGACTTGCAGTAATTGTGGGGAATTGGTTGATATGCCTCTCGCTAAGAGAACTTTCAAATGCCCTAAATGCTTGAATGTTTTGCATCGTGACCATAACTCTGCTATTAATATTTTGAATGGTATGGGCGGACTGCCCAAAACCTTAACGCCTGTGGATATTGAGCCTCTACCTTCCAGCAATGGAAAGGCATGTTCGATAGTGGAAGCAGGAACTATAACGACAAAACCTTCAACAAGCTCTGTCGTTGGAATCTCCACACTTTAGTGTAGGGAGGATGTCACTTTTTCTATTCTTTCCTCTGGTAAAAACACTATATTGTTTTTTTAATCTCTTTGTAATCTTGCCACTTTTATGTTTCTCTTAATTTTTTCAATTCTTTCCTTAGGTAAAAATGCCAGCACACCTATTGAAATGATAAACAAGCCAAATAAAACTTTTGAAACCAATCCGAATTTCAACTGGTTTCTAATCGTTGAGCCTAATAATCCAAGCTCAAAACCGCAATCACCGCCTCTGTCAAATGGGCTTTTTTGATTACCGCAGTTTACAAAATCCTCTCCTGTTTCTATCTCGCAGATTCCATTGAAGTTGCATAATATCTCGCTTATTATTGTTGTTTTGTTTATTATTATTACTGATTCTATACCTCCTCCACCTCCTGTAATGCCACCGCTTGAAGGCTGTGCTGAAACTGTAAAGGTTATATTGTTATAATTATATATTTGTGAATTGCTTTTGTTATCTGTAACTGTAACTTTGGTTATGTTATAAGTTCCTTTAAGCAATGTTTCTGATGTTTCAAATAATTTATATGATAATGATACTGAAAGAGCTGGAGTAATTGTAAAACTTCTCGATACATTTAATGTTCCATTTATATCAAAAGTTATAGTCTGGATATTTGAAACATTATCTGTTACGCTGACATTAAACTGATTGGTGTTTCCAGAAGCGTCATTCAAGTTTGTATATTGCAAACTCCAATTATTTAGTGTTGGAGGAGTAATATCTTGTATAGTAAAAGTATTGGATATTGAAGATGAAGTTAATGTTGTATTATCAACTACAAAAGTGTAGAAAGTATATGATTGCAAACTAAAATCACTTGAATTGGTTATGTTTAACCTGCAACTTGTGTAGTTTCCAGTTATGTTTATTGGAGAAACACACCAAGTTTGAGAACAGCCTAAATCTTTGCAGAAATATGCTGTATGCTTGTCTTCTGTATTTTCATCTGTAAAATTAACGCTTAAATTAAGCCATTCTCCTTTTAATAATTCTGCTGTTAATGGTGTTGAATTTGTAAAGTTTATAATTGGAGGTATATATCCAGTTCCTATGCTTACTGTTGCTGATAATATTGTTGTTCCATTTTCATAGCCATCAAAAGGAGTTATTTTGCATAACCAATTATCATTAACTGATGTCAATGAGTTATCTAATGTCTTTGTAGAGATTACTTGGTCTACTCCTCCTTTAGTCCAATTATACAATAAAGATATTACATCGCTATCTGCATCTGAAGTTGTGCCATTATTACATTGTAAGTCATCTGTATTTAAAGGAGAAGTATTGTTTATTGTTGCTGATGATACTGATGGCAAAGCATTTTCCTTAACTGTAATTGCACTGCTGTTTACCCAACTACCCCACTCATAAGTATCATTAAATCTTGCTGAAAATATGATAGTGTCATTTGATGTTATGGTAAAATTAGATTTACTAAAATTAATTTGGTTATTAGCAGTTGTGATTAATATTCCATTTTTATACCATAAAGTTTGATTACCACCAGCATTATTTCCATCTGCATCACTAAAATTCAAGTGTCCTTTTAAGTCGGTAGTTTTGTTTGCAAGTATGGGGGTTATTGAAACATTCGTTGCGTTTGGGGGATTGTTCCCTATTTTTAATGTTATTAAAGAATAATAAACTGAACTATAATTAAATGCTAAATCAATATCACTTAACTCGCTATTTATTTTGAAAAACCCATAAGTGGTTTTAGTTATTCCTGTATGGTTAATTTCATAATTCAAAGTTATATTTCCTTCTAATGTTCTTGAAGAAATGCCACTACAACTTACAGAAGCTGATGAGAATAATGTAGCTGATAAATTATATCTTACATTAGTGGAAGCGGTAGATGGCAAAATACAACCTTCGCTTGTTGTCACGCTAGCTATTATGCCAGTTAAATTATAAGTATTGTTGTTTTTAATAAATAATTTAAATGTTGCACCATTTACGATACTTATGTCCCCAACCATCATATTATCACCTATGAAATAGTAATTTTGAATTCCATTTTCAAAGATATTGGTTGGGAAAGCATTTATTGCAGCAGCTGACAACACAAACAAAAAAAGTAATAAAAATAGTTTTTTTTCTTTTTCCATTTTAAATTATTACATTTTGAGTTATTGTGCTTATTAGTCCTACTGATTTATGCACTATTCCACTATTAGCGTTACTGTAGGTTACATTAAACTGACCAGTATATTGTTCACCATAATATACTGTACAACCAGTAGCTGTAAGCACGAATGATTGACCACCATTTATGGATGCTTCACTTGTTCCGCTAGTACAACTACTTGCTCTAAGCCAAACCGTATTAATAGTGTAACCTAAATTATTTTTAAGTGTTACATATACCTCTCCATTTCCAAGTCCAAATATATCTGAGACATCGCAAAGTGAAGTCCCACCACCACTATCATAAGTTGGGTCAGCAAACGTGGAAAGTCCTGGTGACATAGCACATATTTCAGGAAATAATCTAAAAGTTAGATTTAGTGTTACTTCATCTATTTGGTCTGAATAATTAGCCCATAAGAATAAATTTTTTTCTTCATTGAGAGACAATTTCACAAAATTATAACCGTTATCTAATTTTGTTGCAGTTGAATTGTCGTAGGCATTAAAATAATATATATCTACATTTGGAAGGGATGTGTTTGTCACATTTATTACAATCCAAAATGGCACATTTTGTAAATTGGAGATTTTAATAATTGGGTTATTTGCAGATTCATACAACCCATTTATACTTGCATCTACCATTATATTATTTTTAGTCGGGTCGACAAAATACACAGAAGTACTTATTGTTTGAGGCTGTGTAACATTAATAGGAATTGGATTTTCACCTAATGGTGTGAAAAGAGCATAAATACCATAGGGCTGTATATATGCTGTAGCATTCATGGCATTACCAAAATCCGAATAGTTAAAAGGACTTACTTCACAAGTTATATTTTGATTAGTCTTGAACTCGCCCCAGTATAACTGATTAACACTCAAATTTAAATTGCTCAACTTTACCATAATGGATGAATTTGATGTTATATTAAAGGGAACAAAACAATATCCATCTTTAGATTGCCACAATGGATAAATACAGTTTGTTCCTCTCAAAAAATCCTGTGCGTGACCTGAAAAATTAGCAGTAGTATTTTTTGTTATTACAACATCCCTATTATCAAATATTAGAGTGGTGTTTATGTAGATGGATATGTTATGCACTTCTGCTGTGTCTGGTTCTAAATCTAATGTTATATAAGTTATGTTAGATGTAGGAAGCAATCTTAAATAAAATATATTTCCTTTAGGCGTAGCATTAATTTTGATGGTATCATTAAGTAGCCCATTATATCCTAAAAATTTCTTGTAACCCTCAAATTCTGCATTGTTTATATACCATTTATAAAATGGAACATTATTTTCCCCTACTGAAGCATTGCAGGTAATATTTTTCCCAAAATAGGGACTGTCTAAAATTACTTCTGTGATGGTAGGTTCTGTAGCAATAACTAACATAATGTATCCAAAAACAAGTATCACAAGCAAAATAATGAATAATAGTTTAACATTTTTCATTTTTCTAATCATATATCGTTGCTACCAATATTCCCTTTATGTCTGAATAATTTATTTTTTCCTGCACATAAGTATTATCTCCTTTTACTATTAACAAATCTTCCTGTAGACCTATAATCCTATGAACTTTCTCCATTCCTGAAGTTGAATAATCTATTATATTGCCCTGTTTTAATTCCTGATTTACATACTTTTTAAAGCATACAACATTGCCTTCAAATATTGAAGGATTCATACTTGAACCCTGCATTTTACTGCAATAAACATCATTAATAATAATTTGGTTATTAATGTAAGAGTATCCTATGTCAGTATGATGTGCTTGTATATAGGGTGTTTTGAGATAATTAGAACAACCACTAATTAATATACTAACAACTATAAGAAAGAATATTACCCTCTTTATCTTTACTATTTTTCCCATTTTTCATTTTGCCTAAAAACAATGGGGGTTATAATATATACTTTTTGGAATATAATGCAATAGTTAAATTAATAAATTAAAAGAGGAAAACCCCATCATAAACCTCTTTTGGTGAAACTCATGCTCTTAGTGTTAGTCAAATGGTGATGGGTTTTTGAGTGGTTTGGAATTTTTATGGTAAACTCATGGTAGGTTAAGGAAAGACGCTAAACTTTGTGCTGAATCTACTGCTGATGAGCTAATAAATGAAAAAAGTTGAGGCAGGTATGTGGGTAAATATATATAAATCCCAATTACAACAACCATAATTAATATAAACCCAAGAATATTTTTTGTATCAAATTGGTCTTTAAATACTGTTTTCACTAAAGCAATAAGACCTATAAATGCTGAAATAATTATAACTATTTGTCCGCCTTTAAATAATGGGACATTCTTAAATATTGATGAAATAATAAATGATATTACCTGAACAAGAAGCAATAAAACTAACAAAAATATTACAACACCCCCAGCATTAATCTTTTGGAATGGGTTTAATTTTTGGAAAAAGTTTGCCATTTTAACCTAGTCTCTTTAAGTCGATTTATGCCACCAATCCAATTCTTTTTCAAATTTCGGAAATTTAAATGCCATTATAATTCCCTTTCCATAGGCAGTTGCTCTATATCTCCTGAATCATCTGTTGGAGCAACACCACATCCCCCACCAACGTATTGATTCTGGCTTGGTTGAGGTGTGGATTGGGTATTAGTACCGCTACATCCGACTACTGCCAACATTAAAATTACTCCAATGATTAATAAATTTATTGCTTTTTTCAAATTAATTCACTCTTAACTTAGGCACTATCGAAGTGTGGACTTATTTTCCTGTAAATCTCTGGAACAAATCTATCACACCGACAATCGCTATTGCCCATCCTCCAAACTGATGCACTATTTTAGGCAACAATGGGATAAGTGCTTGATTCGCCACTAAAATTAATCCAACCACGATGGGTGTAACACCTGCTCCTATATCCCTTACAATATCTAATCCGTTTTTCGCCATATTTAAAGCCTCCTTTTTTTTATGATACGACTGCCCTTATTCTTTTTGTCTTGAATACCAAAAATGCCAATGCCACTAATCCCAATACAATTATTATTAACTGGAAATTCTGGAATATTGCTATTGAAAAACCAATGAAAGGTATGCCAATAAAAAGTAACAAAGCAATTAAAACTATAATCCCTAGAATAGGGTTCACAAAAAATGCCAATGATGATATAGCCCCAATAGTCCCAAAAAACCCAGTTTTTCCCAATGCTAATTTAGCTATAGGTGCTGTTACTGTTTTAAATACACCTTGCGGTTCTACAACATTTACTGCCTGATTTAGTTCAGTCATTGAATATATGCCTACTTGAAATCCCTGCATAAGAAAAAAACCACCAAGAAGCACAAGTATAATCAATACAGTCCTTAGATTTTTTTCATTTGGAACAAAAAATGTGGTTAATTGGTTTAAAACTAATGCAACCAAAGCACCCAATATTATTAATGTAATTCCTTCCTGAAGCGTAAACTTACCCAGTAAGGTTATTATTGTAGCAACTGCTATCCCTATTATAATTTCCTTCAAATTGTTAGTTATAAATTCTATGAATTGATTTGCCATTTTATTTTGGTTTATACCATATTATAATTATTACTACAATAACGACTATTCCCCACCCTACCAAGCAACCTTGACCTTTTGCTATTTTTTCACCCCAAGAACATGGGTATAGTGAGGATAAGTCAAATTTTCCACTCTCATCTTCTTTAGCAGCCAAACAAACTCCAAGTGGCGGTTCTTGTGTTTTACACCAATATCCAGTTCCTAAAACATAACCGACTAATTTAACAATACCACCAATGCTTATGTCTTCTGCTCCTGCTGAACAAAACCAGCTTTTTTCTTCATTAAATGCTTTTTTTACTTTGTCTTTTATCTCATCAGTTGATTCACATTTAACTTTATATCCTTCTTTTGTTCCACAATCAGAACCAAAATCACAGGCAGATGCTAATATTGCTTTTGGTGTTAAAGTATCTAATTCGTCTTCTGTAATAGGTAGTTGTTTTGCAGATGGTGCAACTCCTTCCAATTTACAAATGTTTGAGCAACCATCTCCACTTGCAGTATTGCCATCATCGCAGGTTTCTGGTGATTGTATTGTTCCATCCCCACAGATTTGTACTATTGTACTGCCATTTGTTCCACCACATTCTTGATTAGCAACTGCTTTTCCATTCGGCTTGTCCCAATCAAATATTTTGCAATCGGAAGGTAATAAGCATTCGGTTGCTCTTGTTATTTTGTTTACACGACCAACATTTGTATAGACATCATATTCACAGCATAATTGATTAGAAGAACATCCAGTTGGTGGAATAGCCTCATTTTTACAAACAGAACTGCAACCATCTCCACTTGCAGTATTGCCATCATCACACTCCTCGCCACTTTCTTTTTTACCATTACCACATATTACTCCTAAAACGCAAGTTGAACTTGCTCCAGAACCAGATACAATATAACCAATATTACAAATAGTATTGTAAGTTTTCCTTACTGATTTTGCACAACTTGTGCCTGAATACTCAGTTTGTGTTATTATCTTTAATTTACCGCCAGTTATATCTTGATATTCTGTTGATACAGAAGGTAAAGTGCAAATTTCAAATATTTGTTGAACACTAAAAGTAGTGTAATCTAATTTAATTGAAGATTCTCTATAATTGCCAAATCTTGGTTCTGCTACATAACTATATTTCCCTATTGCTGTTGGTGCTGTCATTTGTGCATCAAAAATTATTATGGTTGTTGATGGATTGCTTAATGACTGCCTTGCACTTTCAGGTATTGTGATTGTAAATGAATTTATCTGCTCTCCCATAAACTCAGGAGGTTTGGCAGAATCAAACTTATAAATCCTAACTACTATTTTGTCTGGAACTCCAAACAAGAATCTAGTAAAGCCTGTAACCTTTGCCAATTCTCCTTTAAATTGAATTATAGAACCAGCATTGACATAAGTAGGAATAATAGCCTGTTGCTGAAATACATCTCCAAAACTAAATTCTTTCTCTTTAAATTCCGCTACTATAAATCCGCCTTGTTCTCCAGAAGTCTCAGAAATTCCAAATGACAAGGCATACCCCAAACTACTAAATAGAACAAAACTAAGTAAAAATAAAAAAAATAGAGGCTTTTTCATAAAACCTCTTCATACTTCAATAAAGACTTTTGCTGCTTGTGTTCCTTTTGCTGCTTTTGCAATTACGCCATACACAAAGGCTACAATAGCAAAGTAAAGCACCATTGTCAATACTGCTGTAAATGCTGGCAACTTGACTCCGCTAATTGAACTATTGCTCCATATAGTCACTCCAAAACCACTTACAATAGTTCCAATTGTTGCAATGCTCACCATCTTTCTTATTGGTCCTTTGCTGAACCAAGCAAAATTAGCTTTGAAAGTGTTTGTTAACCAATCAAATAGTACCGAGCCAATCAACACTATTAAAAACCCGCTAACTGCTAAGGTTAATAATCCCATAAAATCAAACAATGGCAAACCATTTAGCCAACCTATGATTTTTGCTGCCAAGCTAGTGTTAATTCCTGCTTGGATATTCTGCTTCACTCCTTGAGCAATTGGTGCTATGCCAAAAGATGACTGCAAACCTGTTATCCCACTTTTGCCCAACAATGTCAATAGCATCCCTAATATCCAAGACGTAACTCCTACTCCAACTCCTATCTGAAATGCCTTTTGTACTTTCATCATTTTTTATCCCTCCTTATTTTTTCCTAAAAAATGCCATATAGGCAAATGCCCCAAAAATTATTATCAACACAACTACTCCAAGATTTACCTGTTCCATTATCTTTTGTTGTATTATTGGAACTGATAATGCTGATATATCATCAGATGATGCACCTTCCAAAGTCTTAATCTTGAAATCCCTTCCTGCTGAAATTGATGTGTTTGTACCATCTGAAGCCTGAACAAAGGTTTTGTAAGTGTCATCAGGTATTGTGGCTTTTGTAACAGTATAAGTACAGGTGTCTCCTGAATGTGTCATTGCAAAAGTATTAGTTCCAGAAAATGTTGTTTTTCCAAAAGCTATCCTGCAAGAAGTCGTAGCTGTTCCAGTAACAGTATAAGTTATTGTTTTTGTGGTTACATCATCAAATTCGGTATTTGCTGAATGGGAAGTTGTTGGTGCTGTTGGTTTTGTCCTGTCTATATTAACAGTTGTTGCTGATAATGCAACACTTCCTCCACCTAACAAGCCTGTGCTTACTCCTGTCACTGAACCAATAGCAGTATCTTCCAAAACAATATTATTCCCAAAAGTAAAATTAGCATAACCAAAATCAAAATTTGTTGCTGTTGTATTAGTTATGTTAATAAGATTTATTGATGTGCTGTTTGCGGTGTCAGAAGCACTAAACCTTAAAGTTATATAGGTCATATTGACCAAACTATCATCATTGGCACTTTTAGTGCTTACATTAACCATTGTGTTTTCTTGCCAAGTTGTCGTTATTAACGACAGTTGTGGTGTTGCATTAACAATTCCTATTAAAAACATGCTTATCAAAGCCATTAATAATATCAGTTTTTTCATCAAAATCCCTCCTTTTAAATTAACTTTAGTTTGTTTAATTGCCTTAATATAAATGTCGCATTGTTTATTATGTGCAGCCAAATTGCACTTTCCATCTCCCTTCCAGACTGAACAACTTTTGAAAAGATTACATTTCTTTTCCTTACTAACTCAAATGTGAAAATCGCAAATATGAATGTCATTAATAGGGCAACATTGTCTTCCACGCCCTTGACATTTGAATGAAGCCATACAAAAACTATTCCTAAAGCACCATAAACAGCTCCAAGCTGCAATGACATCCTTTCAAGGCTTATCCCAAACAATGAAGTCAATGCTTCCCATGACCTTACTAAAAATACTGTTTCGGTGTAAGGAACGACAAGGATGAAAGTGTATAATGTCAATAACAATGAACCAGCAAATATTGGTGTTGTTTCTGGCAATCCTGTTGCTGCAAAACCATGCCTCATTACGGATTGAATTTGCTCTCCAATGCTAAAGTTTCCCTGCAAAAACGCTGTTCCCTGAAAAAACAATGTAAAGCCCAAAGCAACTATAAAAAACAATCCGAAAGCAACTAATGCAGCTCCTATCGCACCTCCTGTGTTTTTTGGTATGTTATTTTGATGTATTCTTGATGGAATGGCTTTTGAAATAAAAAGCCCAATCAAATACATTCCAACTAATGAAACTCCTGCCCTTGTTTCTAAATAATTGATGCTTAAAAATATGATTGATATTCCTATAAGTAAATCATAAAATAATGGCTTTTGCAAAACCTCCTTAATTGTAGCAATTTTTAATCACCTGTTTTTAAAATAAAAAAAAGAAAAAAAAATGTCCTATTTCTAGGACATTGGTATGTTTATTAGGTATTCAGTGCTTCTACCAACATTTGAGTTGTCATCAGAGTCTTCTACACCAATTGCAACTTTTCCATTATCAGTCACAAACAAATCCGTGTCTATAATCTCACAAGAGAAGTTTCCTGCTGCTGTTGGTTGATTGGTGTCATCTCCATTGATGGTTATATCCAATGTTGATGTTGGTGTCTTCTTGCCATCAATTGCTGGGAAAGCCCAGTATTTTGCAGATTGGTTAGCTGCTGATAATGGGAACTTAGTCATTGAAGGTATATACTTTGCTACTCCTAATGGCTGCCCATCTAGTATTGCATTTGTCTCTGACTGGTCTATTTCACTGTCAGTAAACCTGCAAGCCAAAGTATTTCCATCAGCTACACCATAACCTTCCTCATTAGTCCAATCAAGATAAGCTCTTGCTGTCTCTGTTCCACCTACTCCAATAGCAAGTGCTGTGGTTGAAAGAGCAACCAATGTTTTCTTGTTATAGACTGTTGGTGCTGTTGGTGCTGTGCTAGAAGTGAACAATTCACTTACTGGGTCTTGCAATGCTCCTGCAAGGCTTCCTGCCTTCATAAAGGTTTTATCTGAAGTTGCAAACCTTGCTGTCTGCCCTGTGCATGGTATAGTCCCTGTTGCATGACTGGCATAATAGGTTGTCTGTGCTGGGTCAAGTGCATTATACACATTTAATACACTTCCACCTTGTGCTGTAAAGGTCGAACCTTCACTAACAGTCTGAAACTCACCATCAGTGTAGATTGTTGCATTTTGTGCAGTCATACTTGTAGACGATGAATATTTCTTAATAAAGTCTACAGTCATTGTCGTAGAGCCACACGCTTTTTCTGTCACAACCTCAATTTTCTGCGTTGGTGCTCCTGTTCCACCCACTACATCTCCAGTTGCAAAAAGGTTGTTTCCCCATTGAGTTGCTGCTGGTGCTAAAAGAACTACTGCCAACAAAACAGCACCCAATGCAAAAAGCTCTCCAAAATTAGCTTTTGCTGATTTATCCATATATTTTCACCTTTTAGATTTTTTATAACAATCACACCCAAACAAAAGCTTCAAAACAATAACTTATAGAAATATCAATGTACACCCTTTTTCTGTAAATGTAAAATGTAAAAATATTTTCCGAAGCCTAATTTTAAGTGTTATTTAGCATTATGATAGAGCTAGTATTTAAATCTTTCTATGTAATTCTCCAGAAAAATAACTTTCATTATAAAATCTTATGGGGTCGCCAGTTCTCCATTTATACCTTGCATACATAATAATGAATAGCATTATAACAATTATTTTGATTAAAATACTCTTAACCATAAATCCTAGAACAACAACAAACATACTCATATATAGTTGGTTCTTTACACCAAAAAATGTTCTCCTAAATGTTTTTGTTGATGAATGAAAAATATTAGTATAGGTATTCTTGCTTAAAAAATAACGAATTAATGAATATATATCTTCCTTAATCCCCTTCTTTAAGAAATCCAAAAAAATCATTGCGTCTTTTAAATACATCTTTATCGGTCTCACTTTAATCCCTCTTGAAATCTTCTTTTATTATTCTCCATTTTTTATAATCTTCTGTTTTTAAAACTTTTATATCGTATTCTTTCCCGCAATCCGAGCATTTGTCTTTTTCGCCCAAAGCCCCATCAATCTCAACAAATCCCCCAATGTACCTTTTGAAAGGATGAACATACCCTTTTAGGTAAATTTCATTTCCATCCAAATCAAAAATCCTTATCTGCAAAACATATCTAAAAGGGATTCTTCCTTCATCAGTCAAATCCTCTGGAAGCAAAAAATTAGGGTCTATAAAGTATTTGCTTATCTCAATTATCTCCCCAGACAATGTTGTTATTGATTTTCTGCCTTTAAGGTATTTATCCATAATTGCTATTGCTTCTTCTATTGAAGCCATATCTTTTATAGTTTCTTTTGCCATAAAGCTCAAAACCAATCCACCAAGTAATATAAACCCTAAAACCATATAATTTTGGTTTACATAGTTTGGAACAACATAATATTCCCTCGTATAAGTTGTATTAGTTGCATTGTTGTATCTTTCAATGATTTGAGTGTCTATTGGTGCTGTTATTTTGTAAAGGGCAAAGATGAATATTGCAAGAGCTACAATAAAAAACATTTGAGGTTTTGTAAATCCGAAAATCCATCTTTCCCAGTCTGCCATTTTTAATCATACCACTTTAATTGTCTGCTTGCCCTATCATTTTTCACTTGTTTTACTTGAGAGATGAGATAAAGCGGGGCTTTTATAATTCTTAGTTTTTCCTTCATAATATCATATCTTTGCTCTTGTAGATAGAAATAATTGGTTTCCCTTATCACTATATCGGCTATAAACGCATTGTCTTTTGTGAAACTCATTATTATCTTATCGTGCTTTCCAAACATATCAAGAAGTATTACCTTGTAGTATGCTAGTGTTCTTGGCAAATCGTTTGGGAATTTGTTTATAATCCCTATTTCAATATTTTTTTCCTCATTGCATACCCTGCAATAATCATATTTAGCGTCAATTATAGCTTTGCACTCTTTGCAATAATTTTTCTCCTCATTCCTATTTTCCATTCTATATCCTCCAATTTTTTTCCATAAAATTCAAGGCAGATGTTTTCAGTAAGGATTTTTTTTTCCTGTGTATTGCACCTATCATTTATGTCTTTAAGTATACGCCCAAAATCAAGTTTATTTAATTGTTCTTTTAATATGCTTAAATCCTTTCTTTGAATCTGCTCAAATGCAACTTTTTCCTGCTCATCCATTAAATCTGTTTTTTGCTTGACTGGAACATTCACTATCTTTTCCTTTATCTCATTAGCCTCTTGTATTATTTCTGCAATATAACTTGCCAAAAGCCTTATTTCTTCCTGCTGCAATGTATTCCAATTTACCTGTTCCCTCCTAAGATTTGGAAGATGTATTGAAAGCAAATTTATGTTTGAATAAACTACCCCAAGTTCTTCATCTGTTAATGCAGTATCTATTACACTCCCATGATGGCTTAAATTCCCTAAGGTCTGTGCACAAGATGTTTGCCTTAGTTCAAGTATTTTTATCAGGGTATTTATCTTATCTTGGATATTTTTATGAATACATCTTATGTTTTTTAATTCTTCCAAGTAAGTAATTGGATTGTCAGGTGTTTGCTGTTTATCCTTCTCCATATTCCCCTCCTTGCTGTTCTTTATTTTCTCCCCCAACAATTATGGTTGAGGCTTTGATAAGTTTCTGCATTTTTTCCCCTTTTTTAAGCTCATAGCCAAGAACATCTTTTGACATCTTTATGTTCTCATACTGCAATGATGAAATCTGCCCTCTTAACCCAAGAATTTCTTTTTGCATTTGCCTTAGCTTGTCTAGCAATCTTCTTAGTTCCCCACCAAAAATATCAATAAAACTATTGCCTTTCCAGTCTGTGAACAAAAACCACACTGAACTTCTTATGCTTAGGCTAAGAGGCTTGCACCATTCTTTCAAAAATCTTCTTTTGTAAAAACCCATATATTTTCCTGAATTTTGAAAACCCTCATCCCTTTCAGTTACATTATGCTCTATACTTATTTTTGTGTATGGTTTTAAATAGAAATAGTTGTATATTCTTTTTATGTCATTTTCAGTAACTTCCTCATCAGTTACTATATCGTCTATTAATGCTATGCCTCCATCTGCAAAGATGGCATAGGCTCGAAGATTTGCCTTATCAGCTTCTACCATTACTTCATTTCCTCCTTCTTCACTTCATGCTCACCTACTGGATTTTTTCTTTTTTCATTGTAAAAGTATAAGCCTACTACAACTATCACTCCTATAACAATCCACATCCAGAAAGTATTTTGTGTCTGTTCAAATTGCGGAATTAGAATAGATGTTATGTTATATTTGCACATATTCAAATCATTCTGGAAAGAAAATTTTTCAGTATTGCAACTTTCTTTTTGGCTATTGCACGAATCATACCTTGCCTTGTATTCTTGTAATGTTGTTAGTTCAGTATCTTTGTTTTTAATCTGTTCTTTCAATCCAGTTCTTTCCGAGTCACAGGTAGCATAAGGCTCAAAATAACTTCCTATTTCCTTGCTTAAATTTTTTATTGATTGGTCAAGGTCGTCTATTTTTGTTGTTGAAGAAGCTTGTTGTTCTTCTGGAAGCTCAACAACCAAATCAAGAACATATTCAACCCTTTGTGTTGTTTTGGTTGTTCCATTGACCAAATCCCCTTCCGCCTCAATAAAAATGTCATAATCCCTGTCTTCAGCATCAGAAGGCAATTTAAATTCTATTTCAGATGTCTTGCTTTTTGAAGCTTCTAAATCAAACTCACTTATTGTCTTTTCCAAATCCAATTCATCTATGGAAGCAATAATTACTATATCTTCTATCTTAAGAGTATCATTGCTATTTTCCACTTTTATTGATAAAATAATTGTTGAGCTTGGTTTTGCTTTTCTTGAGATTTCACCATTATAATCAAGATTTCTTGATGTTAATCCATCTACCTTTACATCAATACGAGTTATCAATAAATTAGTCCCTGCTGTTATTTTTCCATCTTCATTGTCTGCTAAGGCTATTGGCAACAATAACAATAACCCCAATAATAAAATTAGTTTATTCATTTTTTATCCCTCTTTATATCACAATCCCTGCAAATTGGTTTTCCATCTTCATCAATAATTGTTTTTCCACTTTTGATTAATTCCTTACAAACTTTGCAATAAGCTCTCATTTTAATCTCCTCCTAATTTTTTTGGCGGTCTATGTGCGGATAAAGATGGGAATATCCTCATCTTTATCGGAGTGTCCCTGACAACTTCAAGTTTGCCATTCTCATCATAAAGATGGAATGGGCTTGTTGATGGAAAGCCAATGCACTCAAAAGGCTGCAATCTTTTCAAGTCTGATTCCCATTCTTTTAACGCATCAAAATCATTCACCAATATATTCGCATTTTTTGCGTTTTGATTGAAAGAAAATATGTAATTGGATTGTGTTCTTGCAAAATCTGAAACTTGGTCTAAGTCCTGAGTTCCAAATACAATGCCTATCCTTTTCATACGGGATACTCTTATAATTTTATCAAATAAATCGCTTGTTATTGTCAGTTTTTTTGCAATATTATCATACATAACTGAAGATGCTTCATTTAAAAACAAAAACAATTCTGAATTATTTTTAATGAATAGCTGGTCTTCTGATTGGGCATAAAACAAATCATTCAAAAAAAAGTTCATATAACTGGAGAATATTTGGTTATATTTGCTTAAATTATCTACATTAAGAGAGGGTATTAAATCTGCTATTATACAAGCTATAGGTGGGCTGTAATCTTTTTTTTCGCCATCAGTAAATTCAACTGTCCAGTTGGAATTTGATTTTTTTGAAATGTCTAAAACTTTTAAATTCATCAAATATTTTAAAGTGTTTAACATTTTTGATGTAACTCCTTCTGGATTCTTTATTCCAAACTTACTTGCATTTTCAGATAAAAAATCATTTATAAAATCAGCTTGTTGCTTGATTGTCTTGCATTTTTCCAAGCCATCTTCTCTTCTATTCCCTTCGTCATCAAACAACATTGCATTAAAATAAACAGCAGTTTTTTCAAATTCAATATATTTATTCCCACGAAATATATTTTCATAATCATATATGATTTTGTTAAATGGCAATGTTACTTCATACCCCACCTCATCTTTTAATGGAATATCTTTTAAATCAATGGTAGAAGGTGTAAGATATACTATTGGTAAAGCTCTTGTTGTTTGCCCTATCAAATCAAGATTCATTCCATCTATAAATTTCGGTGAATTTTTCCATTCGAGGCAATGTTCTGGGGCTTCGTAAGAAATATCAATCAAATCTACGCATTTTTTCTTTCCTTTATGATAAAAATTATCCATAAGTGAATAATGCAATATTGTTTTTCCTTGTCCTCTCTTCCCAGCAATAAATATCACAGGATTAAAATTTTGTTCTGGAATGCAAACTATTTTCCCTGAATCCAAGTCAATGCCAACAACGTATTCATTTATCGGCACAAATTCCTCAACTTGCTTCTGCTGAAAGTTAGTGAATTGCCCCAATAGCTCTTCATAAGATTGCACTTTTTCAACTCCTTTCCTTCCCCAGTATCCCTTTCCCCCAACATTTGATTTTTTGTAATAAAACCAGTTGCATAAGGAATTTCCCCCGACAAGCCTTGCCATCCCCCTGTTCAAATCAACTTCAATCCTATGCCCTCTTGGTATTTCATTTATATCTCTTTTGAAAGCATTATAATAGGTTAAATAGTATTCAACTTTCTGCCCGCTAAACCTTTGTGTTGTTGGTCTTCTTGCACTTATCATCAGCCCAGTTTTAGCTGCAAACTCATCATAGCTTCTCATAACCTTTGCCTTCTTTTCTGAATCTGGCAGGAATGGAACTCCTTTCTTTATCTTCGTAATAAATTCTCCATAGTCCCATCTTTTATCAGTATCACGAAAATTGGAATTTACTGGAGTCAATATCTGCTTTCCATTGTGGTATATTTTTAATCCGCTTTGCTCCAATCTGTATCTTGCAAAGCTGTGTGCGAATTTTGCTCTAACCATTTTAGTTTGTATTCTTAGTCAATCTATCTAAATTATCTTTTATCCAGTTCTGGATTTTCTAAAAAAAAAATTTCTTCGAACTCTTTTCCTTTTAAATCAAAATTTTTCCAAAACTTGTCCCATTCCTTCTTTTTCATATAAAAATCCGAAGGATACCCAACGCCTTTAGGCTTGGGAGGAATTCGGAGCCTCCTGTTTTTTCTTCCAATCAATCATCAATTTATCAATAAATTCATCAATTTTTATTAAAACTTCATTATCAAGATTAGTTCTAATTATCTCTTTTAGCTCGTTCTTGAAATTAATAATTGCATTAGTAATCGCCTTATCTCTTACATATAAATTTCTTGTCTGGTAACTTCCATTAAAAACCTTTGCGGTTTTTGATGTTAATTTCATTTTCCCAACACCTTATTTCTTTCTTTTGAATAATTCTTTTAAGTCCATCCACACAAAATACAAATAGTGAGTAATCCATACTGGTTTCAATCCTCTGCTTCTTGTAAGTATACAA
>Ga0180732_1000249_pt1 | contig 51487 bp, 42 predicted proteins | sample KR11_01MetaG_FD_148674 | JGI IMG/M metagenome (GOLD analysis project Ga0180732, IMG submission 148674) | Groundwater microbial communities from the Olkiluoto Island deep subsurface site, Finland - KR11_0.1 MetaG | ecosystem: Environmental > Aquatic > Deep subsurface > Groundwater | place... | reverse complement strand
TGGATGAAAATTTTAATCCTCGAAATACTCCATGTATTCCTGCGGTTAAAATTTTCATCCGCCTTGACCTTGACCAAACTGAAACGTTTTGAAAGTGGCTCATAAATTTTGACTTCTATTAAGCACGATTAATATCGGTAGAATATTATCAAAAAAGTTTTTTGAGACCGGTTTTGGAAACAACTCTGTTTGGGTTAAAGCACTTCTATCGAACTCAAGCTGATAAATCCGGTATCATTTTCAATATTCTCCAACAGAGCCGGTTTTTGAGTTCATTTATTATAGGATACCGTTTGCGGTATAAATATGTTTTTTACTAATCCCTCAGGTTTGCGTTCAATCACTAATGTTTATTTTTACTATACCGATACTACCGATTCCACTCCTGGCACTTCTTGCTTTAAAAGCTTTTCAATACCGTTTTTTAAAGTCATCTGGGACATGGGGCATCCTGAGCATGCACCCTTCAGACGCACCTTGACTATACCTTCACTCACATCCACGATTTCCACATCACCACCATCTTTTTGAAGCATTGGTCTGATTTTATTTATTGCTGCCTCAACCAGTTCTTTCATAATCCCTCCCATTTTATAAGTCTTATCTAAATCAACAAAAAATTATCTGACATGATTAACATAATTATTTTTATATCAACAGAATATAGAAAAGCCAAGAATCAATTTATAAGCGGATAGAGAAAGATAAGAAAAATAGTATGAGGTTTTGCCATAGAAATTTAAGACAATGTTCTATAAATGTCTTTTCTATGGCCAATTTTAACGATTATAATTAACAGGATATCATCTTGTATTTCATATATTATTCGATAGTTCCCAACACGTATTTTATGGAAAGGGTTATTCCCTTTCAGTTTCGTAGTTTCAGGATTCGGAAGATTTTCAGCAAGCCTATCAATTGTTTCAGCAATCCGCTTTTGTTCGTGTTTTGGTATTTTGCTAAGCTCTTTAGCAGCAGTTCTTTTTACTTCAACCCTGTATGTCAAATTTCAAGTTCCTTTTTCAGGTCGGACCAGGGTATTGGTGCTCCGGGATCATTTTTTGCCTTCCAGGCATCTTCAATATCGATTTTATCTTCCACCTCTTGTAAGATTTTAAATTCCTGCATGGAAACCAAAGCTGCAATAGGTTCTCCGCGCCGTGTGAGCACAAATGAATCATCGCCAAAAGCTACCCGGTTAATAATATTTGAAAATTTTTTTCTGGCATCAGCAGTTGTTATTTTATTAAGCATAGCTAAATCCTTTTTCTTTTATTTTATGTACCATTTGTACATATTGTATATATGGTCTTCATGATTGTCAAACAATATTATCTTATTCCGATAAATAAATATTGAAATTCTTATTATTTAAGGCTAATTAAAATTCGCTGAAATCTTCACTTCATAAAAATTGGGAGGGAAAATGGTTGCCACTCAAAAGCTTTATAATCATCTATTATTTCTTGTTATTTTTTCATTTCTTTTTTGCGGGTGTTCCGGTGCTGTTGATAAAGCCAAAGATTTTATGTCGGCAGGAATGTATCCCCAGGCCATTGAACTTCTGAATAAACACATTACAGAAAAACCGGCAGATGCCGAGGCTCATTTTCAACTTGGCGTTTGTTATGTCAACACGGGCAATTTTTCAGGCGCAAGCGAGCGTTTCGCCAGTGCTGTACAATTAAAATCGGATTACGGTTATAAAATCGGCCCTGAGTATAAAAAGGCCGGGGCTCAGTCCTTAGCAAAAGGTGATATTTCCCGCGCTCTTGGGCTGTACAGTCAAGCAGTTCAATATCAACCTGGTCTTAAAAATGATATTGGAGCGGAATTACTTGCAGAGGGTAAAGCTCTTTTTGAAAATGGTCAGCATAAAACAGCAGAGAATTACTTCATGGCTGCCGCTAATGTAAACCCTGATATTAAAGAAACTATCGCCGATTATTATTTTCAAGCAGGGAATAAACCAGAAGCGTCTATGGATTTAAAAACTATATGTTTTGATAATGCCGTTAAATTCAGTCAAAAAGAAAGCATCAAAAAGGCTTACGCAGAGTGCCATTATGAACTAAGCAAACAGGCAAAAACCACAGAAGAGGCTATCTCTGAACTGAAAATAGCTAACCAATTTGGCAATCAGTTCAGTGCCGAACTCCAACTTAAACAGGAACAGCTTGAACAAGAAAAATTGCAAGCGATAATTAATGAAATATCCCAAAAATATGGCAAGAAACCAGATTTTGATGAGTTGTTAAATGACAAAAATAAATCAATTACTATTTTTAATAACCCAAAATTAAATGATGGTTTTATTTACATTGCAACTTCAAGTTATATCGGATTTGACGATGCGGGTACAGTGGAATATCCAGAAGCTTTAAAATCTCCCGAAACTGTTAAATATACTGGCTACAAATATATAAATGGGGCTTTAAAAATTAAGAGAGGTAATAAAAATTCCAGAGTTGCAATTTGGTTATTAAATAAGCCGTAAATAAATACTAAACAAAGTAGTAGTACAAAGTTAAACTCATTTTACCTTTTTTTGGAACTGCTGTCGATATCACACTTAACTAACTCATCTGTCAATTAATCAATGGGGTTCTTGGGATAGAAGGATAAAATGAACAGGTATATCTATTCGATAGTAATTGTGTTTTACTAACTTTTTGGGACTTTTTCTACAGACTCGTTATTCAGGGAAAGGGGTCGCCTTGAAAAGTGATTATATCTTGACAAGTCAAGAGGGGTAAAGATTTCTGTGGATGCTTGCTATCAAATCTGTTTAATTTGTTAAGATTTAGTAGATTCATATACTCCTCAATCGCCTACATTATCACATCAGAGATTGGGGGTTCAACTTAAAAAAATCTTCAAGTGGTATGCCTTGCGCCCCGATTAAAAGCTTTTTAGTAACGGTAAACTCCTTAGAAAAGTAATCGATTCCGGGTAAACTCGTTCTCTGCCCCCCGCTTTTTACTTCAATAGCCGTAAGTTGCTTTCCACGACTAAGAACAAAATCGACTTCCCGGTTGCGGCCTGCCCAGTAGTAAACTTTTATGTCCGTTCCTGCAGTTCCGTTCACAAGAGCCCCGCCTACCGCAGACTCAACGATCCTGCCCCAGATCTCCTGGTTCTGCCGGGCCTCTTGAAAACTGAGAGGTAACGAGGCGGTCATGAAGGCATTATTAAGTACAATCAACTTTGGGCTTGAACCTCGCTTTCTTGACTCTCCTCCTGCGTATTTTGGCAATCCGATAATAAGCCCTGCGCCGTTGAGCAGTTGCAGGTAATGAGCCAGAGTAACTGTATTTCCGGCATCCTGCAATTGCCCCAGCATCTTCTGATATGAAAGAATCTGACCGGAATAATGACATCCAAGGTCAAAGAGACGCCGCAAAAGCGCAGGTTTGTCAACTCTTGTCATGAGCAGCACATCACGGGAGACTGTTGTTTCGATGAGAGAGTCGTGTATATATCGCGCCCATCGCTCACGATCATCCGTGAGCGTCACAGCGCCCGGATATCCGCCATAATAAAGGAATTTCTCAAGATCCCATCCAAAGGCATCGCGCATCTCAGAAAAGGACCAGTGGGTAACCGGTATGGTCTCGAACCGTCCCACAAGGCTTTCCGTTAGTCCCTGCTGAACAAGCAGTGGAGAGGAACCCAGAATAAGAACATGAAGCTCGCGTTTGTTTGCCGTATCCTGATCCCAGAGGTATTTCACAACATCTGACCAGCCCGGTATTTTTTGTATCTCATCAAGCACCAAAAGTCCTCTTGGGTCTTTGCTTTCACTTATCATTAAGCGGGCATTGTCCCATTGTTGTTCTATCCAAATGCGGTTTTTAAGGGCAGGTTCATCCGCAGAGGCGTAATTGGTTTGTCCGGGATATTCTTCCATGATCTGTCGTGCAAGTGTGGTTTTCCCGCTTTGCCTTGGTCCGGCAAGGACTTGTAAAAACTGTCTTTGTTCCGTCAGCCGCATCAATAAAATCTTAAAGAAAGGGCGCTTATACATGTTATCCTCAAAAAATCACTACAGATTTTAATACAAAGCTTTGCGTTACCAGTTGTCACTTTTCGACAATGTTCCAACTGCACGTTTTACTCAGGGAGACTGATTCTGGCCTTGCCAAAAAATCATCTTAAAGCCAATGTTGCAATTTACTCAATATTATGAGCAAATTTACTCATAATATTGAGTAAAAGTCAAGCCAATTTATGATAAATTCGGGTTAAACGCTTTTACTTTTTGGGGGAGGGTGGTGGGTTAGGTGATAATCTTAACAATCTTTAATCCTTTTATCATAAAAATTGGTTCTAAACTTTTCAAATTCATCGTTTAAGATGGCTTTTCTCATATCTTTCATCAGCTTAGTATAATAATAAATATTATGTATTGTATTTAAACGATATGCAAGAATTTCCTTTGACATAAAAAGGTGTCTCAAATATGCCCGTGAAAAATTACGGCATGTATAACAAAGGCATCCTTCTTCAACTGGAGCAGTATCGTATTTATAACGTGAATTACAAATATTGATTGTGCCCTTTTCAGTAAACATCTGTCCGTTTCTTGCATTTCTTGTGGGAATAACACAGTCAAACATATCAGTTCCTAGTGCTACAAGGTCAACTATATTTTCAGGCGTTCCCACTCCCATCATATATTTTGGTTTTTCGGCCGGAAGCTTTGCAAGTGTAAAATCAGCTATTTCAAGCATAATTTCAGCAGGTTCTCCGACACTTAACCCACCTATCGCATACCCCGAAAATCCGATTTCAACAATTTCTTTTGCGGATTTTCCCCTGAGATCTTTAAACATGCCACCCTGCACAATACCAAAAAGAGCGTTTCTGCTTTCACAAGAGTTTTCCCATGTTATTTTGCATCTTTTCGCCCATTGAGTTGTCAGTTCCAGAGCATCTTGCACTTCTTTTTCTTCGGCAGGATATTTTATACACTGGTCAAGACACATCATTATATCGGAGTTTAGTAATAACTGCACTTGTACAGCTTTTTCGGGTGTGAGTGTATGACTTGATCCGTCAATATGAGACTGAAAGGTGTAACCCTCATTTGTTATTTTGGATAGTTTTGCAAGTGAAAACACCTGAAATCCACCGCTATCCGTCAGTATTGGACCTTTCCAGTTCATAAATCCATGCAGTCCGGAGAATAGATTTATAACATCACAGCCAGGTCTTAAGTATAAATGATAAGTGTTCCCGAGGATGATACTTGCTCCTGCTTCTGCAATTTCTTCGGGTGACAGAGATTTTACGGACGCAAGAGTACCTACCGGCATAAAAACAGGTGTCTCAACTATACCGTGAGTTGTTTTCATTAATCCGGCCCGTGCCCGACTCTTTTTCGATTCCGATATAACAGTAAAGTCAAACATTATAATATTTCCGCTACTCCTTCTTTTGCTAACAAGCTCAAGAATTTACCAACTCATGAACTATTCTTCCATTTCCCCGATCCATGAACCCTGACACCTAATGGATGAACATCGCATCCCCATAGCTGTAAAACCTGTACCCTTCCGATATAGCTTCTTTGTATGCGGAGAGAATTCTTTCCCTTCCGGCAAAAGCCGATACCAGCATAAGAAGGGTGGAACGCGGCAAATGAAAATTTGTGATTATTGAATCAATAACTTTAAAACTGTATCCGGGATAAATGAAAAGATCGCATTTACCGCTGCCTGAAAGAACTCTTCCTTTATGGTCGGAAGCATATTCCAGAGTTCTGATGCATGTTGTGCCTACAGCAATTATTTTTCCGCCTTCCTCACGTACTGTGTTGATTGCTTCGGCTGCTTCAAAAGATATGTCATACCTCTCGGAATGTATTTCATGCTCCCTTATATCGAAAGCCCTAACAGGAAGAAAAGTTCCATAACCGACATGCAGGGTTATTTCTGCTGTTTTGACGCCTTTTGCTTTAATTTTTTCAAGAAGTTCACTTGTGAAATGAAGACCTGCCGTAGGCGCGGCAACAGCACCGTTATATGACGCATATACAGTCTGATAGGATGTTTTATCATCCAGAGATTCAATATTGTCTTTATCCCGCTTTATATATGGCGGAAGCGGCATCTTCCCGATTCTGAGAAGAATTTCTTCAAAGTTTTCGGAAGACGAAAATTTAAGCAGACAAATTCCATCTTTGACATCATTTAGCACCTTGGCTGTGAGATTTTCTTCAAATAAAATTAACGAGCCTTGTTTGGCAGGTTTGGAAGTTTTCACAAGGCATTCGCAAATAAAATTCCCGGTTTTATCCTGTTCTCTGATTCCGCCCGCAAAATCCAGAATAAGAATTTCCGCTTTGCCGCCGGTTTCTTTTTTTCCGAATAACCTGCCTGGAATTACCTTTGTGTTGTTGATTACGATAATATCTTTTGGTGAAATAAAATTATAAATTTCAAAAAATTTACTATGTGAAGTACTTCCGGTGTTTTTATCCAAAACCATAAGCCTGGAAGCATCCCTGCAAGATGCCGGTTTTTGGGCTATTTGGTCCTCAGAAAGTTCATAATCATAATCGGAGAGTAAAAACACGCCTATTGCCTCCCGATAAAAACAAGCAGAAAGCCGATAGCCATAAAAAACAAGCCCATCCACCTTAAGGCGCTATCGTCCATTTCAAAAATTTTTATTATCCAGCGTTTCATTTTTTCAGGAAACGCAAAATACGGAAGTCCTTCTATAATCATAACCATTCCAATAACACAAAGGAAATACTTCATTTTTACCCACAGCTCCTGTATCCATGTTTTATTTCAATTTTTTAATGCCGCTATTTTATAAAAGCAGTAACACATTATCTCAATATTTTGTCAAAATAAAACAAATAAATGGCTTATAAGCTTATAGCTGCTGTCAACAAACAGATTGACCGCTTTTTCTCTCTCTGTTAAATACGGAATTCACGTATAGGGGTCTCCAACTCCACAAATACCTTTACTGATCGTATAGCACTTACTTGTGCCGACCCAAAAAGCCGGGCGGCTCAGTTAAATCGATAGCATAAAATTATAGTTGACATGAAATATTTATTCTGGTCAATAACAAGATCTAAATAATTTTAGTTACAAGATAGGAACAATTAACTGGAGGTGGTTTATGAAATATAACAGGATTTATAATTTTAATGCTGGGCCTGCTGCTTTGCCACTAAGTGTACTTGAAGAAGCAAAAGAATCCTTTTTAAATTTTGCTGGCACAGGAATGTCAATAACAGAAATAAGCCACAGATCGAAACCTTTTGATGAAATCATCAATGATGCAGTTGCCCGGACAAAAAGACTTTTACGGCTTGATGAAAGTTATAATGTCCTTTTTCTTCAGGGAGGCGCAAGCCTTCAGTTTGCAATGGTACCTATGAATTGTCTTCCTGACGGCAAATCAGCCGATTATGTTGAGACAGGCACATGGTCTACAAAAGCTATTAAAGAAGCACAGGTACTTGGTAAAAACATAAATATTGTGGCATCTTCCAAAGATAAAAATTTCTCTTATATTCCATATGATGCAAAGTATAATGCTGAGTCTGTTTATGTTCATATTACATCAAACAATACAATAAAAGGAACTCAATGGTCTGAATTCCCGGACACGAAAGGTGTACCTATAGTCGCCGATATGTCTTCCGATATCATGAGCAGACCTTTTGATCCTAAACCTTTTGGGATAATCTACGCAGGGGCGCAAAAAAATATAGGTCCTGCCGGAGTATGCATGGTAATTATACGTGAAGATATGCTCAAACTCGTTCCAGACAATCTTCCGTCAATGCTTAAATATACTACATTTTCTTCTTCCAATTCACTTTATAATACTCCTCCCTGCTTTTCCATATACATTATTCAGCTTGTCTTAAAATGGCTGGAAGAAACTATAGGAGGACTTGATAAAATTGAAGTAATTAATAAAGAAAAAGCCAAGCTTTTATATGATATTTTTGATTCCGGCAATTTTTATAAAGGAACAGCAACACCGGACAGTAGATCTTTGATGAATATAACTTTTCGACTCCCAAGCGAAGAGCTTGAAGGCAAATTCATTCAGGAAGCAACTAAAAACGGCCTGGGGGGTTTAAAGGGGCATCGTTCCGTAGGTGGGTGCCGCGCATCCATTTATAATGCTACAACTTTAGAGGGTGTTAAAGCTTTAACCGATTTTATGAAAATCTTTGAACAAAATAACGGATAATCCGGCGAGATTCTGGACATTATTCAATGCTATAAAACTATTACTAAGATATCTTAAAACCAAAAAAGGGCACACCATTAATACATGGCTGCCCTTTTTTGTAATCTTTATTGATGGCTTTATAACATGCCATCAGAATTTTATATTTTTCGTGTTAAATAATAAATGTTAAACTTACTGCCGTCTTGTTGCAGCGAGCTGGATGCGGTGTAAAGCCCTATCCAAGGCTACTTTAGCTCTCATAAAGTCCATATCCTGTTTGCCACTTTCTTTTGCCAAACGTTCTTCAGCACGTTTTAAGGCGGCTTTTGCCCTTTCTATATCTATATCACGCCTTCTTTCCGCAGTTTCAGCAAGCACGGTTACTTTGTCAGGCAAAGCTTCCGCAAAACCTTCTGTAACAAAGACGCACCTTTCTTCACCTTTTACATCCTTATACTTAATTATTCCCATTTTTAGTGTGGTAAAAAAGGGGGTGTGGCCAACAAGAACTCCAAATTCTCCCATTGTACCAGGCGCCATAACAATCTGTGCTTCTTCGCTAACTACGGATTTTTCCGGGGTAACAACTTCTAATTTTATGTTTCCGGCCATATAAGTTATCCTCACATATTACTGTTCTTCGGCCATTTTCTTAGCCTTTTCTCTGGCCTCTTCAATACTACCGACCATATAGAAGGCTCGTTCGGGAAGATCATCATGCTTGCCTTCACATATTTCCTTAAAGCCCCTAACAGTGTCTTCAATTTTTACATATTTACCCGGCATGCCTGTAAAAGTTTCTGCAACATGAAACGGCTGGGATAAATATCTTTGAATTTTTCTAGCCCTGCCAACTATAACTCTATCTTCATCAGATAACTCTTCTATACCAAGAATTGCTATAATATCCTGAAGCTCTTTGTATTTTTGAAGAATCTGCTGAACTGTACGCGAAACGCCATAATGTTCTTCACCGATATAAGAAGCATCCAGAATTCTTGATGTTGAATCAAGCGGATCAACAGCCGGATAAATTCCAAGCTCTGCAATTTGCCGAGATAAAACAACTGTTCCATCCAAATGAGCAAAAGTTGTTGCAGGCGCAGGGTCTGTCAAGTCATCAGCCGGAACATAAACACATTGTACAGCCGTAATTGAACCCTTATCTGTAGATGTAATACGTTCCTGAAGTTCACCAAGGTCAACAGCAAGAGTTGGCTGATAACCAACAGCAGACGGCATACGACCCAGGAGAGCCGAAACCTCGGAACCAGCCTGAGTAAAACGGAATATATTATCAATAAATATGAGAACGTCCTGACCTTCAATATCACGATAATACTCGGCAGCAGTCAGAGCTGTTAGTGCAACCCTTGCTCTTGCTCCGGGCGGTTCAGTCATCTGGCCATAAATAAGTGCGGCTTTAGGAAGAACGCCTGAATCCTTCATTTCATGATACAAGTCATTTCCTTCACGTGTTCTTTCACCTACTCCGGCAAATACTGATATACCGCCGTGCTGCATAGCAATGTTATGAACCATTTCCATCATGATAACTGTTTTGCCAACACCAGCACCACCAAACATTCCCATTTTTCCGCCTCTGGGAAACGGTACAAGCAGATCAATAACTTTTACACCCGTTTCAAGAACACGAACCGTTGTATCCTGTTCTGTGAATTTTGGTGCTAACCTGTGAATCGGCATCATCTTTTCCTGGCTTACAGGCCCAAGCCCATCAACCGGACGTCCGACAACATTTAATACTCTCCCAAGACCAGCCGGACCAACAGGTACCATGATCGGGTTTCCCGTGTCTTTAACCGGCATACCTCGTACCAGACCATCTGTTACATCCATGGCAATACAACGTACAACATTATCTCCAAGATGCTGTGCAACTTCTACAACAAGATTATCCGGTTCATCATTGATTGATGGATTTGAAATCAGAAGTGCGGTAAGTATATTCGGAAGCTTACCTTCTTCGAACCCAACGTCAACAACAGGTCCCATAACTTGCTTTATTTTACCTAAATTTTCTCCCATCTATAGACCTCCTATAAACTAAACTATACACGGTATATTCAGTTCTTACCCTTTAAGCGCTTCTGCTCCGCCTACAATATCCATGAGATCCGAGGTGATAGCAGACTGCCGGGCCTTATTGTAAGCCAGAGTAAGACTCTCAATAATGTCATTGCATGCCTTGGTTGCATTGTTCATTGCAGCCATTCTTGCAGCATGTTCACTTGTTGATGTTTCTAAAAGAGCGCTGTAAATCTGAACATACACATTTTTTGGGAGCATTTCGTTCAGCAGTTCAGCTGGGGACGGCTCACATATATGCTCAGGAAGATATTGTTTGGTTTCATCTTCGCTCTTTTCAATTATTTCAAGAGGCGGTATCGGAAGAAGCTGCTTGATTACCGGGATCTGTCTGGCCGCACTTACAAATTCAGAATAGACTACGTAGACTTCATCATATTCTCCGTTTAAAAATCCATCTATAAGCTTTCTTCCTGCATTAACAGAAACATTAAATCCGAATTTTCCTCCTACAACTCCGATGTATTCACTTTCAATTTCATAATCACTTTTTCTTACCCAGTCTCTCCCTTTTTTACCATAGTTAGTAAAAGAAACCTTGATATCCGAAGCTGCTTTTTCTTTAGCGAATGATTCCGCTTTTCCAATAAGGTTTGCATTAAATCCACCGCACAAACCTCTGTCCGAAGTACAAAGAACGATATTTATTTTTGAAATCTTTTCACGTATGGCAAGTAATGGAGCTGCTCCACTGCCACCACGTTCGGCAAGACTTCCCAAAACTTCTGCAAATTTGCTTGCATATGGCCTGAAACCGGTCATACTGGTTTGAGCACCTCTAAGTCTTGAAGCAGCAACCATATTCATAGCTTTTGTTATCTGCTTAGTCTTCTTTACCGCGCCTATTTTTATTTGGACATCTTTTAATGTTGCCATTTAAGTCAACCTTTATATATCACGCAAAACAGATTATTTATAAAATTCCGGTTTGCTTTATTTTATTGTATCTTTAAATTCTTCATCATAAGCTTTAAGAGCTTCGGTCATAATCTTATCAAGCTCATCACTTATGGCTTTTTTATCGGCAAGCTCTGTGAATATTTGAGGATATCTATCTGAAATAAAAGCAAATAGACCGGCCTCATATTTAGCAAGAACATTTATCGGATAATTATCAAGAAAACCTCTGGTTCCGGCATAAAGAATTGTTACCTGTTTTTCCATAGAAAGAGGTTTATATTGTGGCTGCTTTAATATTTCAACAAGCCGCGCCCCTCGTGTAAGCTGTCTTTGTGTAGCTTTATCAAGATCACTTCCAAAAGCAGCAAAAGCTTCAAGTTCACGATACTGGGCAAGATCCAGCCTTAGGCTTCCGGCAACCTGCTTCATGGCTTTGACCTGAGCAGCTCCTCCAACTCTTGATACCGAAAGACCAACATTTATTGCCGGTCTAACTCCAGCAAAGAAAAGACTCGGCTCAAGATATATCTGCCCGTCAGTAATTGATATAACATTTGTTGGAATATAAGCGGAAACGTCACCTGCCTGAGTTTCTATAATTGGTAAGGCAGTAAGTGAACCTGCACCAAGTTCATCATTTAACTTGCATGAACGTTCAAGGAGTCTGGAATGGTTATAAAAAATATCTCCAGGATAAGCTTCTCGTCCTGGCGGACGTCTCAAAAGAAGTGAAACCTGACGATAAGCAGCAGCCTGCTTTGAAAGATCGTCATAAATAATTAATGCATGCTGACCTTTATCACGGAAATATTCCCCCATAGCACAACCTGCATAGGGTGCCACATACTGTAATGTTGCAGGATCGCTTGCACAAGCTGCTACAACCGTCGTATATTCCATCGCGCCGTGTTTTTCCAGAACGGAGACAACCTGGGCAACTGTCGATTTTTTCTGGCCGCAAGCAACATAAATACAATAAACATTCTGCCCTTTCTGGCTCAGAATAGAATCTATCGCTATAGCAGTTTTTCCAATCTGGCGGTCGCCAATAATAAGTTCACGCTGACCACGGCCAACCGGAGTCATAGCATCAATTGCTTTAAGACCTGTCAGCATTGACTCATGAACGCTTTTTCTGGCGATAACACCAGGTGCCACCATTTCAACTCTTCTGAACTCTTTAGCATCTATCGGGCCTTTACCATCAATAGGTTCACCGACAGCAGACACAACACGCCCCAGAACCGGTTCACCAACCGGAACCTGAGCAATACGGCCTGTGCGTTTAACAACATCACCTTCTTTAATATGGGTAACTTCGCCCATAACGGCGATACCCACGTTATCTTCTTCAAGGTTAAGCACCAGACCCAAGATTCCACCAGGGAATTCAACCAATTCCAAAGACATCGCTTTTTCTAGTCCGTATACCCTGGCAATACCATCACCAACTGACAAGACAACACCGGTTTCGCTCAACTCTACTTTCTTGTCATAATCAGCAATCTGACCTTTAATTATCTGACTTATTTCTTCAGCTCTTAATTCCATTATACACTCTCACCCCTTTTTAAAGATTCTCTCATGTTGAGCAATTGTGTTTTGATGCTACCATCCAAAACAAGATCACCTATTCTGGAAACCACACCACCAATAAGACCGGAATCTACTCTGACATCCAGAACAATAACTTTACCTGTCATTTTTGACAGAGTATTACGGATCTTTTCTACGGTTTCGGATTTAAGTTCTGTAGCCGAAACCAGACTGGCTCTTGCAACGTTTTTAAGTTCATCAGCCAGTTTCTGATAAAATTCGTTAATAGTAATTATAAACCCTATTCGACCTTTATCAAATAACAGAAGAAGGAATGATCTCATTGCTTTCGAAAGTTTCATTTTTTCAATTATAATTTGTAAAACTTTTTTGCGTGCTGCGGCATCATATAGCGGGTTTGTGAGCGCCTGTTCAAGGCCTTTTTCTTTTACAATCATTCTGGTTAACTCATCCAGCTCATTTCTGTAAACTTCAGCATTCCCGTCCTCTTTGCCGATAAGAAGAAGTGCCTTAGCATAACGCCTTGATATAGCTAAATTTTTCACTATGCCACCACCTTCTCTAAATATTCATTTACTAGTAATTCTTGGTCTTTTGCGGTAATTTTACTTTTTATTTTTTCTTCAGCTTTTTCCAAAGCGTTTATAATTACCTCTTCCTGCAACTTTAATCGTGCCTGCTTAAATTCATGTTCGATGTTCCGGCTGGCCTGCTCCTCTAGTTTTACAACTGAAGAGTTTGCAGCTTCAAGTATTCTTACTTTTGCTTCTTCACCCTGTTTTAAATATTCAGCAATTATTTTTTCAGATTCTTTATCAAGCTTGACTACTCTGTCGTTACATTGCAGCATATTTTTTTCTGCATCAGATTTCTGTGCTTCCAGTTCGCTTAACTGCTCTTTTATGCCTTTAATTCGATCGCTAAGAGCGTTTGCAGCCGGTTTTCTCAGCAAAAGGAAAAGACCGATGGCCAATGCCGCAAAATTCATAACACGATATGTATCGGTAGGTAACCAAACCACTTTATGACCGCCGCCCTCACCACCTGATGAGCAAAGGCCGATACCTGCAGAAAAGAACAAAAGAAAAAACAAAAAGAATACTATAAATATACAGCTCTTATGTTTGACAAAAGGAATTTTCATTAAACAACCCTCCCCAGAATTTTTTGACAAACGGCATCAGCACAGGCATCAACTTCATTAAGCAATAATTTTCTGACGCTTTCGGTATCCTTGACGATTTTCCCACGCATCTGGGCAAGATCTTCCTGGGCTTTTTTGTTTATTTTATCAATCAATTGTTGCTCTTCATTCTGCGCGACGGACAATAAGGCTTCTTTCTCTTTCTGTCCTTCTGATCTTGCATTTTTAATTCCCAAAGCATAAGAATCTTCTTTTTCCTGAATACTTTTGTTTATTTTATCAATACCTTGCTCTAGGCCGTTTATTTTTTCTTTTCTCTCTATAAGGATTTTTCGAATAGGTTTGTATAATACTATATTCATTGCCCAAATAATAAAGAGAAAATTGACGATCTGCGTAATAACAGATATATCAACATTAATCATATTGCAGCCTCCATAACAAACAATTTGATATAAAACGACCCTTGAAAACATTCATTTCTGCTATGGTATATTTCACAGCACTTAACGAACGTACCTTCTGCAAGTTTAAATTCCAATGCCCTATCTGATTTGAAGCATTGTAAATTTATTTATTGCAAAAATACCAACGTGAATAAAATGATATTTTACAACGGCCAAACAATTTATTAAATAAAATCTAACGGATTAAAAAGTCCAACTCTTTCCCGCTAAGCATTAGAGTGTAACCGATTTAACATTATGTATCATATAATACAGTATCCGAAAAAATATATTCAATTACTTACAATCAGCCCGCTTAGCTTATGATGTTTTTTGCTTTGCCGTCTGAATCGCACCTTTTTTCAATATTGTTAAATCTGGCGCTCTATAACACCAGTATCAACAACTTGTCAAAGGTTTTTTGTAAATATTTTATCTGTTATAAATTCATTTTTTCCTTGCTAATATCTATCTTTGGTATTTGGTAATCAAAACAAAGAGCCACTTTCAAAACGTTTCAGTTTGGTCAAGCTCAAGGCTGGAGAAAATTTCAACCACAGGAATACATTGGGTATTTCGAGGATTGAAATTTGAGCCCAACGCAGAGATCGGCCAAAATAGGGCGTTTTGAAACTGGCTCCAAATTAATCGAATAAAAACCTTCTCATGCTGATATTCAGCATGATGCCTATGCTGGTAAGTATAATTATAATAGATGATCCGCCGTAACTGATGAAAGGTAATGTTACACCAACAACCGGCATCAAACCCATAGCCATTCCCATATTTACAACAATGTGCCACAAAATCATAGCAGTAATTCCGAAAGACAAAATGGCTCCAAAAGGATTTCTGCTGCCATACGATATTTTTAAGCACCTTGCAATAAACATAAAAAAAACAAGGAGTAAAATCAAACAGCCTATAAATCCCCATTCCTCAGCAAATACGGAAAAAATAAAATCTGTTTGCTGTTCAGGCAAAAAAGACAGGGCGCTTTGAGTTCCCTTGAGAAACCCCTTGCCTGATATCATTCCTGAACCGATTGCAATTTTTGACTGAATGATATGATATCCTGCACCAAGAGGATCGTGCTCGGGGTTTAAAAAAGTAATAATCCTTTTTTTCTGATAATCTCTTAGAAAAAACCAAATCGTTGGAATTGCGACGCTTATGCTCGCTATGATAAAAACAAAAGCTTTCTTTTCAATTTTTACAAATAACGACATGGATGCTGCTATTAAGAGAATAAGCATCGCTGTCCCCAAATCTGGTTGCAGCACAATTAAAACAAAAGGAATCATGCATAATATCACAGGGACTATTAATTCACTCAGGCACAATCCATTAGTGCTAGCGGTTTTAGAATAATACCTGGCAAGAACAAAAATAACGGCAAGTTTGGCAAATTCGGACGGTTGAAATGTTATTGGTCCTATTATCAGCCAACGCCTTGAGCCTCCTGCATATTTTCCAAAAAACAAAACAAGCAGAAGAAGTAGAACGCAAAATCCATATATTATAAAAGCCCACCTGTCTATCGCTTTATAATTAAACAAAAAAGAAAAAATCATGAGCACAATGCCTACAGTGTACCATATGATTTGTTTATAAAAAAGAACATCGTGTATGGTTGATTTTCCTGAAGTTACAGCGCTGTATAGTGTCATAGCCCCTACTAAAGAAAGAATAAGGGTAAGGCCGAGTAATTTCCAGTCAAAATTTTGAACAAGTCTGCGGTCAATCATTTTGCAGCAAATAATCCTGTTGGATAACGAATATTGATGAGCCACTTTCAAAACGTTTCAGTTTGGTCAAGGTCAAGGCGGATGAAAATTTTAACCGCAGGAATACATGGAGTATTTCGAGGATTAAAATTTTCATCCAACGTAGAGATCGGCCAAAATGGGACGTTTTGAAACTGGCTCTGATGAATTTCGAACTTCTATATTCTATATTCAATGTACGTTCAATTCTTTTTATTTTAAATCAATGCAAATACTTTCATAAAAACCGCCCTTTATCTATTTTCAAACACTAATCATAAATTGGGTTGTAATCCACAGCTTCGTTGGATGAAGTTTGGTTTTCTTCATTTGTTGGATTTAAATAAGCTTGAACAAGCTCTTTTGCGATCGGTGCAGCGGAGCTTGCCCCGTGCTCGCCATGTTCAATAATTACGGCTATCGCAATTTTTGGATCATTTGACGGAGCATAACAAACAAACAATGCGTGAGATTTATGAAGGTAAGCCGTTATTTTTTTATCATAGTTACTTTCATCTTGCTTTCTGCTAACAACCTGTGCAGTACCTGTTTTACCACACATCTCAATTTCGCCGCCAAAACGTGACCGATAGGCTGTGCCGTAATTTTTATTAACTGCATCACATAACCCTTGTCGGATAATATCAATTGTTTTTTGGCTAGCAGGAATCCGGCCAAGTTTTTCAGGCTTGCTTTCAATAATAAGCTTTCCTTCCGGACTCATTATTTTTTTTACAACCAAAGGTTTGATCCTCTCTCCTCCATTGGCTATTTCTGATATCAGAAGCAGTAACTGAATAGGAGTGACGAGATTATAACCCTGCCCGATAACCGCTGAAAGATTCTCTCCACTGGTCCATGGAAATCCAAATCTTTTTCTTTTCCATGTAGTAGATGGAATCAAACCCGCTCCTTCTTGTTCCAAATCAATACCTGTAGGAGAGCCAAGCCCGCTGGATTTGGCATACCATCCGAGCCTGTCAATATCAAGCTTCTGCCCAACGTTATAAAAAAATACGTCACAAGATTCCGCAAGCGCTCTTACAACATTAACCCGGCCATGTCCTCCCCTTTTCCAGCACATGTATTTCCGGTTGCCATGAGTTAGATAACCAGGGCAGTAGAATGATGTATTGATATCAATAATTTTTTCTTCCAAACCTGCAATGGCGGTTATTATTTTATAGGTAGAGGCCGGGGGATAGGCTCCTTTGATAGCTTTATTTTCTATGGGGCGGTTAGGATTCGATATGAGATTTTCCCATTCATCATGTGACATGCCCGATACAAATATATTAGAATCGAAAGTAGGACTGCTGGCTAATGCCAAAATTTCACCGGATGAAGGTTCCATTGCAACTACAGCACCGGCTTTACCTTCTAAAAGCTCTTCAGCTTTTCTTTGAATACGCTCATCGATTGTCAGGTAAAGATTATCACCTGCTTCAGCATCAACAGTTTTCAGCACTCTTATAACCTGACCAACTGCATTTACCTCAACATGACGTATTCCCCTCTTGCCTGTAAGATATTTTTCAAATGATTTTTCAATTCCAAACTTGCCGATATAATCACCAGGTCTGTTTTCGTTATGTTTTTTATCTTTTAGTTCATTTGCATTTATCTCGCTTAAATAACCAATAAGATGTGTAGCACTATTCCCGAGCATATAATGTCTTTTAGGTTTAACATCCACCGAAATCCCCGGCAGATCATATTTGTGGGCTTCTACAGCAGCAAGGATATCCCTGCCTATGTCCTGTTTCAACAAAAACGGCTTATAGCATGATATGCCTTTTATATCGTTAATTTGTGAGGTCAATCCATCAACTGGCATATTGGTATATTGAGAAAGCTTGCCAATTGTCGACTCAACGGGCTTAGCGTTACTTAATACCACATTTAGATTAAAAGAAGGTCTGTTATCAACAAGCAAAACCCCGTTGCGATCGAAAATCAAACCTCGGGAATATTCTATATTTTGCAAACGGATGCAGTTGTTTTCAGAAAGTTGTCTATACTCAGTACCTTCTATTACCTGCAAGTAAAATAAACGCAGAAAAAGCAGAGCGAATGCAGCGGTAACAAAATAAGTAACCACTGACAAACGATGCCTGAACCATTTGTTGTTCGTACTTCTTAAAAAATTATCCATCGCCTGAAAACCAACTAATATTTCCAAACCGTCCCGGCATGAAATATCGTTATAATGCTTGTCCGTTTTGCTCAACAGCCTGAAGCCTAAACAACTTATACCAGGCGTTATAGACTTTTTTAACAAGCATAATAGAAAAATAACCCGATAGAAGAGCCCATATAAATTGCGTAAATATTTTGTATGATATATTTTCGGAAAGGAGTAAATCGGGATTAAACATCATAAACGAGCTTATGAAAATTAAATTTTCAAACAAAACTCCTGCTGCAACTATAAAGATCAAAAAGATACTGCTTCTTACATTAAAATATACCGAGCTCCATCTGATGCATATATATAACCATATATATGATGTCATATATAAACCGAAAGGACCGTTATACAGGTTATCCATTAACAAACCTGCGAACAAAATAACAGGGATGCTTTCACGAAAATTACGGTAAAGACCGAGAAACGCTACAACCACTATCAAAAGATCATAACATCCTCTGAATATCTCGAAATAGCGGACAATCGTTGTTTGGATAAGCGCCAATATAAGGCATAAGCATGCGTAATAAAAATACTTCATTTATTGTTTTATATAATTTCTATTTTATTGAGCCACTTTCAAAACGTTTAAGCTTGGTCAAGGTCAAGGCGGGTGAAAATTTTAACCGCAGGAATACATGGAGTATTTCGAGGATTAAAATTTTCGCCCAACGCAGAGATCGGCCAAAATGGGGCGTTTTGCAATTGGCTCTATTTATTTATTAGAACAAGTACCTCTTCCAGTTTTCTGAAATCAACATTAGGCGTTACTTTTATTTCCTGAAAAAGACCTGAACTTCTCCTGTTAATATTTGAAATATTCCCGATAGGGAGTCCCTTGGGGAAAACGCCATCCAGTCCTGAAGTAATTACAGAATCCCCTACTTCTATCTCATGCCTTCGCATAACATATATAAAGACGCATTGATCTGAAGACTCGCCTTTGATAATTCCGCGTGCCCTGATCTTTTGCACAACAGCATCTACGGAACTGTTCTGATCTATAATCAATAATATTCTTGAATAACGGTCAGCAGCATCAATTATCTGACCAACGATACCTTCCGGAGTAATAACGGGTAGGCCTATTTTAATGCCATTTTCTTTCCCCTTATTAATAATCAATGTCTTATGCCATAAGGAAGGATCAATGGAAATCACTTGAGCAGCAACAGATTCAGCAGGTGAGCTTTGGCGGAAATCAAGTAAGCTGCGCAGTCTATCATTGGAAAGTGCTGCTTCCTGATATTCGTTGTTCTTTTGAATAATATCCCCCATCTCCTTTTTAAGCCTATCGTTTTCCTCAGCCGCTGATACAAGAAAAAAGTAATGCTCCCATAAATTTTTTGTAAAATTAATTGTCTGGGTGAGGGCATTCTGGAAAGGGGATATAGCGACCAACGCAATAAGACCAAGAGAGGACGGTGGAGAACGATGCTTATTGGAAACTGAGAGCACAATGATATTGGCAGTCACAAGTATTATTACACAGACTACTATCATTGTTTTTTTTGAAAACATGAAATTACGATAATACGATCTTTTTTAGGATTTCAATACTGTCTAATGCTTTCCCTGCACCCATGGCTACCGCCAATAATGGATCCTCTGCGACTCTAATGGGAAGACTCGTCTCTTCTCTTAATAGTACATCAAGATTTTTTAATAATGCTCCTCCTCCGGTTAATATAATTCCCCTGTCAACAATGTCTGATGCCAGTTCAGGAGGAGTATGCTCCAGTGCAATCTTTACCGTTTCAACAATTGCGTCAATCTGCTCTGAAATTGCAAGCCGTATTTCTTCAGAATCAATAGATAAAATTTTAGGAATTCCTGAAGCAAGATCTCTGCCTTTAACTTCTATTGTTTCAATATTTTCTGAGTCAGGATAAGCATTGCCTATTGTTGTTTTTATTATTTCAGCCGATCTTTCTCCTATCAGCAGGTTATATTTTCTTTTTATATATTGTATGATTGAACTATCCATCTTATCACCTGCCACTCTGACTGACCTGCTATAAACAATACCGGCAAGAGAAATAACTGCGACTTCGGTCGTGCCTCCGCCTATATCTATAACCATATTGCATATAGGCTCAGTAATAGGCAACCCAGCCCCTATTGCAGCCGCCATCGGCTCTTCAATCAGAAAGACTTCGCGTGCTCCCGCAGATTCCGCAGATTCCCTAACCGCACGCTTTTCAACCTGTGTGATTCCTGAGGGCACAGCAATAATTATCCTTGGCCGAACAAAAGTTCTTCTGTTATGGACTTTTTGAATAAAATGGCGCAGCATCGCCTCGGTAACTTCAAAATCAGCGATAACACCTTCACGCATAGGACGGACGGCAACAATATTGCCCGGTGTTCTCCCCAGCATATTTTTTGCCTCCATTCCAACAGCAAGAACGCGGCTTTTTGTATTATCGTCCTTATTAACAGCAACGACAGATGGTTCGTTCAGAACAATTCCTTTTCCCTTAACATAAATGAGTGTATTTGCAGTGCCAAGATCAATGGCAAGGTCACTGGAAAATGCGCCTAAAATTTTGTCTGTAAAAAGATTCATATTCCCTCAAGGATGTATTTAAAGATAGTTGTTTTAGTATATTATAAACAGATAATGCAGCAACAAGTAAATTTTTGGCGGCTTATAAAAAAATTACACAAATGCAAGGCACACATGTCTTTTTTGGAATGAAATGTGACTATTGTACGTTCAAATGACCTGTTTGCGTGCAACGCTCATACAAACGGAAAACACACCTCAATCCACTTTGCACAGAATGGACTTTAAAGTCATCAAAACAATTTCGATAAATCCAATTATAATTTCAGGAGAACAGCTACCAGAATTCTTCTTTAATTACAAGGGGAATTTATAAAAAAATTGATGCTTTTTATAAAAAGAAAACATACGCTTTATTAATTCTTAAACTTTCACTCAAACCGGCTAATGGCTTATAAAACCACTGCCTTTCAGATTTGTCATTATAGTATCATGTAAAATCGGCCTGAAATCTTTTATTTTCATATTATCCCGCGTAGTATGAATCCGGTTTGAAAGCAACACTACGATTACATCCTTTTCAAGATCCATCCAGAAAGAAGTACCTGTAAAACCAAGATGGCCTATAGTGTTGTATGAAAAATATCTTCCGCTGCTTGAGTCTGTTAAAGACGGCGTATCAAAACCCAAAACCCGGTCTGATCCTTTGTTGCGGCTAAAAAAAAGTTTTATAACTTCCTGGTTAATAATTGAGTGTTTGGATGATCCGTGAAATGAAAAAAGCATATGTGATAATAATTGATTAACATCACTTGCAGTACCAAAAAGACCCGCATGGCCTTCTATCCCGCCCATTGCATAAGCATTTTCATCATGCACAACACCATCTATAAGCATATTGCGCCATGAACAAAATTCCGTTGCCGCAAATATTTTATTTTTTCTCTTTTTGGACTCCGATTCAAGATCAACAAAAAAAAGATTTTCAAGACCAAGCGGCTTATATAATTTTTCATCAATAAAATGATCCAGACGACACCCGGAAATATCTTCAACAACCCATCTTAAGACCATAAAACCGAGGTCGCTGTATAAAGTTTTTTCTCCTTGCTTGGAAACTAATGGCTCTTTAACAAGCAGATCTCTTAAAACACCTTGCCTCTCCTTTTGCTTAAAATTAGACAGCATTAAATAATATGGATGATAATCAGGTAAACCTGAATTATGCAAAAGAAGATTTTTTATTCTGATATTGGTTTTTTCGGTTTTCTTAAACTGAGGAATAATCTCTCCAAGTTTGTCTTTAAGTTCAAGCCTTCCTTCCTCAACAAGTTTTATAACGGCGAGAGTTGTAGCAATCGGCTTTGTAAGAGAAGCGAGATCGAAAACAGTATTTTTTGTCATTTTTTGGAGCGATACTTTGTTTGCAAAACCATACCTTTCAAAAAAAGCTACTTTGCCCCTTACCGAAACTATGAGCACCGCACCTGGGAAAACATCTTCAGAAAGGGCGCCTATCATGGCATTGTTTATTTCTTCCATACAGCCATTATTACCATTTAAAAGAGAGAGTTTTGCTGTCTGTATCAAGTTCAGTTTTTAACCCGAAAGGAATAGTAAGATTTTCCTTTCCATGTCCGGCTTCTAACCCGGCAAGAACAGGAATATCATATTCTTTAAACAAATCCTGTATTAATTCATAAACTTTTTTCACCGGACCGCACTCCGTAAATGAGCCAATCACCAAACCTGCCAAACCCTTGAAACATCCTGCAAGTTTCATATGAGTAAGCATTCTGTCTATTCTGTATAAAGCTTCATGCCTGTCTTCTATGAAAAGAATGCGGCCTTTAAAATTCGGCAAATAGGGAGTTCCGGTAAGATGGCAAAGTGTAGATAAATTTCCTCCTAGTAAAATTCCGGATACTTTTCCGGGAGTTAAAACAACGGCTCTATTCATTTTTATCTTAATATCAGATTGTGAAGTTAAAACCGATAACATAGAACGTATTGCTTTTTTGGAAGCATATCCAAGTGTTGTAAGCATTGGACCATGGAAAGAAACAAGACCGCATTTTTTATAAATTGCAGCCAATAGGGCGCTGATATCACTATATCCTATTAATATTTTAGGATTGTTAGAAATAACGCTATAATCCAGCAATGGCAAAAGTTTCATCGAGCCAAATCCACCTCTTGCGAAAAATACAGCTTTTATATTTGTATCGGAAAAAAGGTTATTAATAATTGCAGCCCGCTGATAGTCTGTCCCAGCCAAATATCCTTTTACATTATATATTTCTTCAGGAGTATAGGTATTAAAACCCATGGATTCAAGCATTGAAATGCCTTTTATAAACCTGTTTCTATCAAAAGGACTTGCCGGAGCGGCTATTCCGATTGTATCGCCAGTTTTAAGCACAGAAGGTATTAATGTTTTATTTCCCATTGTCCAAATATTAAGTTTTTCTGATTTCCACTATCAAGCGCTATTATAAGCAATAGCAATTTTCACGTATCATTGCATGAGATATGCTTATAATTCACATTCAGATTTAGCACATAAATAATGACGGATTTTAAAAAGCCCATCTTCATTGCTTTTTTTCAATTTTAGCCCATGAATCACGAAGCGTGACTGTCCTGTTGAATACAAGTAAATTTTCTGATGATTCTTTGTTGTCAACGCAGAAATAGCCAAGCCTTTCAAATTGGTATATGCTTCCCGGAAGTGCCTTTAAAAGACCGGGTTCGACTTTGCATAATTTAAGTATTTCAAGAGATTTTGGATTTATAAATTCTTTGAAATTGTGACCATCTTTTTCATCGGCCGGATTTTCTTTGGTAAAAAGGCGGTCATACAACCGTACTTGTGCTTCAACACAGTGTGCAGCCGAAACCCAGTGCAATGTACCTTTAACTTTTCGCCCGTCTTCTGAAGAACCGCCTCTTGTTTTTGGATCGTATGTACAATGAAGCTGCGTTATTTCACCTGTGTTCTCATCTTTAACAACATTTACACAAGTAATATAATATGCACTTTTAAGGCGAACTTCCCTCCCCGGGGAAAGACGGAAGAATTTTTTTGGCGGATCTTCCCGAAAATCTTCCCGTTCAATATAAATTTCACGGGAAAAGGGAATCTTTCTTGTTCCCATTGAAGAATCTTCCGGATTATTAATCGCATCAAATTCCTCAACAAGTTCTTCGGGATAATTATCAATAACAACTTTTAACGGATTCAACACACCCATGACCCGTGGAGAACGTTTGTTTAAATCTTCACGTAAGCAAAATTCCAGCAGCGCCATATCGACAACGCTGTTGCTTTTTGCTACTCCTATGCGCTCGCAAAAAGTCCTGATCGCCTCCGGGGTATAGCCTCTTCTTCTTAAACCTGAAATACTGGGCATCCTTGGATCATCCCATCCGGAAACAAACCCGCCCTCTACAAGCTCAAGAAGCTTTCTTTTACTCAGTACCGTATAATTAAGGTTAAGCCGGGCAAATTCGATCTGCTGAGGGTGAAAAACATTTAATTCATCAAGCATCCAGTCGTAAAGGGGGCGATGATCTTCAAACTCAAGTGTACATATTGAATGCGTAACACCCTCAATGGAATCGGAAAGACCATGCGCAAAGTCGTACATGGGATAAATACACCAATTACTTCCTGTACGGTGATGATCGGCATGTAAAATGCGATACAGCACAGGATCACGCATATTCAGATTAGGAGATGACATGTCGATTTTAGCGCGAAGCACATGTGATCCATTTGGAAATTCACCTTTTTTCATTCTTTCAAACAAGTCGGAATTTTCTTCAATACTTCGGTTTCTGTACGGGCTTTCGATACCAGGCTCTTTCAGTGTGCCGCGGTATTTTCTTATCTCTTCAGCATTTAAGCTGCATACATAGGCTTTTTCTTTTTTGATCAGAGATAGTGCATATTCATAAAGCTTTTCAAAATAATCCGAGGCATAATAAAGCCTGTTTCCCCAGTCAAAACCCAGCCATTTTACATCTTCTTTTATAGAATCGACATACTCAATTTCTTCTTTGGCAGGATTTGTATCGTCGAACCTGAGATTGCAAAGTCCGTTATATTCTTGGGCAAGGCCAAAATTTAAACAAATTGATTTTGCATGTCCTATATGAAGATAACCGTTCGGCTCAGGCGGAAACCTTGTCATGATTCTGCCATTATTCTTATTGGAATTTAGGTCATTATCAATAATATTTCGGATAAAATTTGGAGTAAGTTCTGCCAAAACCGGACCGGATGGTTCTTTCATATTTTTATCATATATAGCTTCGTCGCCCATTATTTCCTCAGATATGTATTTACATGATTTTAGTTAGCTTGCCTTGCTCAATTAAATTCAAATTACACTAAAAAAAAACAAAATTCAATAACACAAAGAGTTTCTAAGAAAAACCGCCAAGAGCTGCCTGAAGACAATTACCATTTATGCACCATGATTCATCCTGAGCAAAAAACAAGATTGGATGGGCCGCATCCTCAGGAGACATAATCCTGCCGTCGTATCGATCCATCATTTCCTTGCGTGTTTTTAAGGGAACGCCCAATTTTTCACCGGCAACCTCTTCATTCTGCTCTTCTCTTGCCCTGGTGAGCCGTGTATCAACAGGACCATAGGCAATGCAATTACAGGTAACTCCGAATCGCTCCCATTCGTGCGCCACCACTTTGGTCAGAGATATTATTCCACCCTTGGCTGAAGCATAATTTGCCTGTGTGGCTGCCCCTCTTATACCGGATATTGAGGAGATATTGATAATACGGCCGTTATGTCCTTCCTTACGCATATATTTAGCGGCTGCTCTTATACAATTGAAGGTCCCCTTAAGATTGACATCTATTGCCATATCCCACTGTTGATCAGTCATTTTGTGAATCGGGGCATCACGTGTGATACCGGCACAATTGACCAGGATATTTAGCCCTCCGAATTTCTCAACCGCAGTATCCATCAGCCTCTGAGCATCTTTAGCATTAACGATATCGGCAACACAAAACATTACCTTGCCACCGGCATCTTCTATGTCTTTTGCTGATTTGGCAGCAACAGCTTCATCTCTATCATTGACTACAATCGCAGCCCCTTCTTTGGAAAAAAGTTGTACTGCGGCTCTTCCTATACCTCTGCCGGCACCAGTAATTACAGCAACTTTTCCATCCAGTTTTCCCATGTTTTTCCTCCATCCAAAAGATGTTTGACTCGTAAAAAGTTGTCACTCCGCTGAATAAAGCTGGAGACAACATTGACTCACAAAATATGTTACTCAAGTTTCTTTTCGTTAATGGAGAAAATTTTATCATCTTTTTGTCCATGTTTTTCCTTAGCAGAAATGTGTTAAGCTTTTCAAGCTGTTTGCAAAAGGAACATATAACAAAGTCCAAAATATAAGGAAAATTGGACAAATTAAGTGCTAAAAGACAGGACAGTTCATTTGCTCCTGACAATTTTAAAAAAGTGCTTGACATACACGATTCTAAAATATAGAAAATTAATATCTGTATTTAAGTAATTTTGACAAGGACTTATCAGGAGCAACTTATCAAGGACATATTATGAATATATTCACAGGCAAATTTTTTGAGTTTTATTATTACTATAGCACCGGTCTGCCTGTGGTGCGTTGAGGTAATTATATACTAAACGCAAAAAGCCATGGGTGGAACCCGAAACCCACGGCTTTTTTAGTTTTATAGGCCGTGGAGGAGGTAAACTTCACGGCCTTTTTGCATAAAAACGGGAGAAATAAGAAATGACAATTATAGGAAAGCAAATCAGGATTGAGCGTATTATAAACCGCAATACCGGAAAAACCGTTATTGTTCCCATGGATCACGGCATTTCAGTTGGACCTATTGAAGGCCTTAAGGATATGAAAAGCGCGGTTCAGATGGTTTCAGACGGTGGTGCAAACGCCATTGTAGAACACAAAGGACTTGTGGGAGCCGGGCACAGAAGGGGCGGAAGAGATATAGGGCTAATTATTCATCTTTCCGCCTCAACAAGCCTTTCCCCCAATCCGAATGCAAAAACTCTTATTTGTTCGGTTGAAGAAGCAATCAAGCTTGGTGCTGATGCTGTTTCTATACATGTTAATATTGGTAACGGTTCGGAAAAGGATATGCTAAGAGATTTTGGAACAGTGACCAATGATGCAAAAACATGGGGCATGCCACTGCTTGCAATGATCTACCCGAGAGGAGAAAAAATTAAAGATGAGTTTGATGTAAATTATATTAAGCATGCCGCCCGTGTGGGAGATGAAATGGGTGCCGATATAGTCAAAGTATCCTATACCGGTTCGGTTGATTCATTCAAAGAGGTTGTGGAAGGATGCTCAATTCCTGTTGTAATCGCAGGCGGTCCTAAAATGAATTCGGACAGGGAAATCTTAGAAATGGTGAAAGGTTCCATGGAAGCAGGTGGCGCAGGAGTTTCAATCGGGCGCAATGTTTTTCAGCACAAAAACCCTGCAAAGATGGTTCAGGCTATATCATCAATTGTTCATGATAATGCGAGTGTTGTGGATGCGCTTAAAATTATTGGATAGTCGAGCCACTTTCAAAATGTTTCAGCAGGCACATAAAGACAATTTTTTGCTGTTGACCTTATTAAATATAACTTATATAAATCTTTATAGATTGTCTTGAATGTTTTTAATAACTTACATTATTTAAGCAAATAACGGAAACCGACTTACATTGTTTGATTATTGGATTGAAAAATGCGAAAAATTTGGGTAAAAGCTGACCCGTGGAACAAGGACATTATTACTACCGCACTTGAGGGCGGTGCCGACGGAGTTCTCGTTCCGAAAGGATATTCGGAAAAAGTCAAAGAACTCGGTAAAATTCAGACTATTTCAGAAGATGGAGATTTAAAGACAGGAAAAGATGTTGTCTTTTATAAAATAAAAAGCGGTGAAGACGAAGATGAAATAGTGAAACTGAGTTTAAATAAGAAGGTAATCCTGGAATGTACTGACTGGACAGTAATTCCTCTTGAAAATCTTATAGCAAAAGGAGCCAATGTAATCGCTCAGGTTCGAAATTATCAGGAAGCCTGCACAGTTTCCGGCATTCTTGAAAAGGGTGTAAAACATATACTTTTTAATTCTGTTGATATGGCGGAATTAAAAAAAACCTTATCTCTGATTAATTCGGAAACGGATAAGGTGTCTCTTCAGCATGCTGAAATCATTGAAGTCTTACCTGTTGGAATGGGAGACAGGGTATGTGTTGATACCTGTACTTCCATGATTCCGGGACAGGGCATGCTGGTAGGAAACAGCAGCAGCGCTCTTTTTCTGGTTCATGCAGAAACGGTTGAAAACCCTTATGTGTCTCCGAGGCCTTTCAGAGTTAATGCCGGTGCAGTTCATGCCTACACAAGAGTGCCGGGCGGAAAAACCAGATATCTGTCCGAACTTTGCGCCGGAGATCAAGTTTATATCGCAGATTATAAAGGCAATATTACTACAGGAATAATCGGAAGACTGAAAATCGAAAAGCGTCCTCTACTGATAATTAAGGCATTGGCGGGCGGCAAAAAAATAACAACCATTCTTCAAAATGCAGAGACTATAAGATTGACCAGTCCGGATGGGAAACCCCTATCCGTTGTCAACCTGAAAAAGGGAGATAAAGTACTGGTAGCAATAGAAGAAAGTGGAAGGCATTTCGGTCACAAAATAGACGAATCTATACTTGAACAATAACTGAGGCCTAAAGATTTTAATTATAAACTCATTAGTGATTTCTTAACAAGCGGATTAACAAATAACATTATGGGAAAAATAAATAAAGGAAGTGCTTCTTCCGATACTGTAATAGATGATTTAAGAAACGGTATTGATAAAATTGATGAAAAAATTGTGGGTCTTATAAATGAAAGGCTTCTTCTTGCAAAGGAAATAGGCAAGATTAAGGCTAAAAAAGGGAGCAAAGTCCTTGATATAGCACGTGAAAAAGCTATTATCGAAAAATTGACCGCTCTCAACAATGGCCCTCTTGGCGAACAGGCTCTTTGCCATATATTCTCAGAGATAATTGCAGCAGCGCGTGAAATCCAAAATCATCATTCGGTCGCTTATCTTGGCCCGGAGGCTACTTTTTCCCATATTGCAGCAATGAGTTATTTCGGACGCTCTGTTGGTTATATGCCGCAAACAACAATTGGTGACATATTCCGGGAGGTAGGAAAAGGCTCATGTCTTTACGGAGTTGTTCCGGTTGAAAATTCTATAGAAGGCTCAGTTAATTATACCCTTGATCTTTTCTTTGAATCGGACTTAAAAATATGTGCGGAATTATACAACCCGATATCACATGATCTTTTGGCAAAGGGAGACTCTTTAAGCAAAGCTAAAGTGATCTATTCGCATCCTCAGGTATTTCCCCAATGCAGAAACTGGATTCAGAAAAACCTTCCTAAAGCATCTCTTGTAGAATGTGACAGCACTGCTAATGCCGCCCGGAGAGCTTCTGATGATCCTAAATCGGCTGCTATTGCAAGTAGTATGGCAGCTCATATCTATAATCTTAAGGTTATTGCATCAAAAATAGAAGATGTATCAAGAAATACTACACGTTTTCTTGTTATAGGAAAAGATGTGATAAAAAGAACGGGGGTTGACAAGACTTCCATTATATTTGTAACACCTAACGTTCCCGGGGCTTTGTTCAAAATATTAAAACCTATGGCAGAATCCGGGATAAATATGGTCAAACTTGAGTCAAGGCCTACAAAGCATGAAAACTGGAGCTATTTTTTCCTTGTTGATATTGAAGGACATATTGATGATCCCGTTGTTTCTTCAACAATTAAAAAAATGAATAAAATTTGTCTTTACCTTAAATGCCTTGGATCATACCCTATGGCTAAAGGCATCTTATAGTAAAACCCGGTAATCATGATAATGGTATATGTGATCAACGCTGTTTTTCATGCTTTAATTTAAAATACTGATAAATAAATATGATAGAAATACTTCCCAGAATTGTCAATAAATGCGAAATTGAAGTGCCAGGTTCAAAAAGCTACACACACAGGCTTTTGATTGCATCGGCATTATCGGATGGACGTTGTAACTTAAAGAACTGTCTTAAAAGTGAAGATACTATTCTAACGCTGGAAACTCTGCGTCTGATGGGCGTTAAAATTGAGGATTTCGAAAAAGAAGTAATAGTATATGGTTCGAAAGGAGTTCTTAGGGCATATAATAAACCGATTTATCTTGCCAATTCCGGAACATCCATGCGTCTTTTAACCGGTGTGGCCGCTCTTGGTGATGGCGAGTACACGCTTACCGGAACAGAACGTATGTCAATGCGCCCGATTCAGGATTTACTTGACGGTTTAAACAGCCTGGGAGTAGAAGCCCGTTCAGTTGATAACAACGGATGCCCGCCTGTAATAATAAAAGGTGGAAAAATAAAAGGCGGATATATTGAACTTAAATGTAACATCAGCAGCCAGTTTTTATCTTCAGTCCTTTTAATTGCTCCCTACACTGAAAAAGGAATAAAGATAAAGGTTGTGGAAGGGCCTGTATCAAAACCCTATATAGATATGACGATTGATATTATGGCAAAACTGGGGGTAAATGTATCCCGGGATGGCTATACCGGATTTGCTGTAGACGGACAACAAGTATACAGGGCCGGTTCTTTTTTGGTCGAACCGGATTGTTCACAGGCAGGATATTTCTGGGCTGCCGCTGCCATTACCGGTTCTGAAATCAAGGTTAAAGGTATTACAAAAGATTCGCGTCAGGGAGATCTCAAGCTTACAGGGCTTTTTGAAAAGATGGGATGCAAAGTTTATTTTGAAAGCGATGGAATTACGGTTAAGGGCGGATCGCTTGTCGGAATTGAAACGGATATGTCCGATATGCCAGATATGGTTCCAACTCTTGCAGTAGTTGCAGCTTTTGCAAATGGAACTACTGTTATAAAAAATGTTGAACATTTAAAAGCAAAAGAAAGCGACCGTCTATCGGCTGTTATAAATGAACTTTCAAAAACAGGAATTGAAGCAAAATCTGTAGGATCGGATCTTGTTATTAAAGGTGGAACTCCGGCAGGGGCTCATATTGACACATACAACGATCACAGAATAGCTATGAGTTTCGCAGTTGCAGGTCTTAGAACTCCGGGAATAATTATAGAAGACAAAAAATGTGTTGAAAAGTCTTTTCCAAATTTCTGGGATGTTTTTGAAAAGCTTGGAAGCTCGGGATAATAATATGTCCGGAAACTCGTTTGGAACATTATTTAGAATAACAACCTGGGGCGAATCGCACGGTAAAGGGGTTGGTGTTGTTATTGACGGGTGCCCTTCCCAAATACCGCTTGATGAACAAATTATCCAGGCTATGCTGGACAGGAGAAAGCCTGGCAGCTCAATCGCAAGCACTGCAAGAAAAGAGCCTGATGAAGCAATCATAATGTCCGGGGTGTTTAATGGATTTACAACCGGAACTTCTGTTATGATTATGATTAAAAACAAGGATCAACATTCGGACGCTTATAAAAAATATGCGGATATTTTCAGGCCCGGCCATGGCGACATATCTTATCATGCCAAGTATGGAATAAGGGACTGGAGAGGTGGTGGAAGAGCTTCCGCAAGAGAAACTGTTGCAAGAGTTGCGGCAGGCGCTGTTGCCAAGGCTTTACTTGAAAAAGAGAATATAAGCATCTGTGCTTATACGATTGAGCTGGGCGGAATCAAGGCAAATGAGCGCAATCTTGACGTTATATCCCAAAACATGTTTTTTTGCCCTGACAATAATACCGCTGCAGAAATGGAAAAAAGAGTTAAAGAAGTAAAAAGCAAGGGGGATTCTCTTGGCGGAATAGTTGAAATTGTCGCAAGAGGAGTTCCGGCAGGGCTTGGAGAGCCGGTTTTTGATAAACTTGACGCTGAACTTGCAAAAGCATTGATGAGTATCGGCGCTGTTAAAGGAATTGAGATCGGGGCCGGTTTTAAAGCTTCATCTTTGCTTGGTTCGGAAAATAATGATCCTATAACCCCGGATGGCTTTTTAACAAATAATGCCGGAGGAATTCTTGCCGGAATATCTAACGGAGATGAAATCATTATGCGGGTTGCAGTAAAGCCTATTCCTTCTATTTCCATAGAACAAAATACTATTGATTTGTCAAAAAAAGAAAGAACCATATCTATCTCAGGACGTCATGATATTTCAGCTATACCTCGGATAAATGTAGTTTGCGAGTCAATGGTATGCCTTGTTCTGGCTGATCATTTATTGAGACAAAGAGCTATCCGATGAATAAAATAATATCGATTGGCATAATTGGCGGAACAGGAAGCATGGGCAGGTGGTTTAATAATTTTTTTTCTGCCGCTGGCCACAAGGTTTTGGTTTCAGGAAGAACCACCGATATTACTTATACTGATGTTGCAAAAGAATGTAATGTAGTTGTTTTAAGCGTTCCTCTTACTGCCGCCGTTTCTATTTCAAAAGAAATTGGCCCTCTTATGCGAGAAGGCCAGCTTCTTATGGACATGTGCTCATTAAAAGAAGAAATAGTAATAAGCATGACAGATAATACCAAGGCTGATGTCCTCGGCACGCATCCATTATTTGGCCCTTTCACTGATTCAATAAAAGGACAGAATATAGTATTATGCCCAGGCAAAGGAGAGCGTTGGCTAAAATGGATAGAAAATGAATATGCTTCAAAAGGCGCTGTTTTGTGTACGATGGACCCTTTAACTCACGACAGGCATATGGCTGTTGTGCAGGGGCTTACTCATTTTACCACCATTTGTATGGCAAGAACGCTGCAAAAGATGAATATGGATGCCGGCAATGTGCTTTCATGTTCTACCCCGGTATTTAAGATAAACTATAATCTGATAGGCCGCCTTTTTGCCCAGGATCTTGATCTTTATAAAAGCCTTATAAATAAGAACAAAAACTTTAAAGATGTTTTGGAAGTTTTTATTTCTGCGATGGATGAAGGCAAAAATGCTCTTTTATCGGGTCAGGATGAAAGCGGAACCCTGTTTATGGAAAACATCCGTGAATTTTTCAAAGATTCCTGCAAAGATGCTCTAAAAGAAAGCAATAAAATAATAAGCGCACTTTACTCCTGAAGGTTAAATATTGCGATGGCAGGATGGTAAAATCAAAGGCACCACACAAGTAGGGTTATTATTTTTTACCAGGTTTACCTGCTTTGAAACCTGGTAATATTTCATGTTACTTGTTATACCATCATGTAATATAGCTTCTAAATCATTTGAAGATTGCAATTCAGGATTCAACCACAATTCCTGGTACTTGGGCAGAAAAATTACAGGCATTCGATCGTGAAGCTCAGCAACTGATTTGCTTGCAGTTGTTGTTATAATTGTGCATGATTTATAAGCAGTCTCTTTATCGCCTGTTTTTTTGTTCCATGTATCCCATAAACCGGCAAAGGCGAACGGTTCACCGGAGGTAATGGAAATAAAATAAGGTTGCTTTCGGCCTTTTTCTCCTTTCCACTCATAAAAGCCGTCCGCAATAACAAGGCACCTACGCTTTTTAAATGCTTCCCGGAAAGCAGGTTTTGTTGCGATGGTCTCCATTCTGGCATTGATCATGCGAAAACCGGTTGATCCGTCCTTTGCCCAATGGGGCACCAGCCCCCAATGTTGTTTTTCCAAATAATTTTTATTATCCCGTTTTACAATTACAAGCACTTCCTGAGTGGGAGCAACATTATAACTGGCAGTAAAATCACATGATGCGTCATCAATTTTAAATTTTTGCCGAAGTATATTTAAAGGACTAAATTGGGCAAACCTTCCACACATTAAACACTGGTCCTTATTATGTATGACTATTTTCAAATACTTTGCGGTAGATTTACGTTTTGATACTGTTTTCCCGAGTCACTCAAAATTCAATATTTCCCGGGGTTCTCGGAAAAGGTATCACATCGCGTATGTTTTTAATACCTGTTACAAGCATTAAAAGTCTTTCAAAGCCAAGTCCGAAACCGCTGTGCGGAACAGTTCCAAAACGACGCGAATCAAGGTACCACCAGTAATTCTCCTTAATCAATCCGCATTCTTCCATTCGCAATTCGAGCACATCAAGACGTTCTTCGCGCTGGCTGCCGCCTATTAATTCTCCTATGCCGGGTACAAGAATATCCATTGCCGCAACTGTTTTATCATCGTCGCTTACCCTCATATAAAATGGTTTTATGCTTTTTGGATAGTTATACAGAATTACCGGTTTTTTAAAATACTGCCCCGCAAGATAATTTTCATGTTCTGCCTGAAGGTCTTTGCCGAAAGATACTTCATATTCGAATTTTTCTTTGGATTCTTTTAATATTTTTACTGCTTCTTCGTATGGCAATCTTATAAAATCCGATGAACATATATTCTCCAGATTGTTAATAAGTTCCTTATCAACAAATGTTGCAAACAATTCCAAATCTTCTTTACATTCTTTAAGAGCATAACCTGTTAAATATTTTATTGTTTGTTCGCCAAGATCCATATCATCATTTATATCGCAAAAAACCATCTCAGGCTCTATCATCCAGAATTCAGCAGCATGTCTTCTTGTATTTGAGTTTTCCGCCCTGAATGTGGGCCCGAATGTATATACATCTCCAAGAGCAAGCGCAAACATTTCTGCGGACAGCTGGCCCGATACAGTAAGGTTTGCAGGTTTTCCGAAAAATTCCTGCGAATAATCCGATTGCCCATTTATTTTTATTGCCTTTTCCGGGTCTATAGCTGTGACTTTAAACATCTCGCCTGCACCTTCACAGTCCGAACCTGTAATAATGGGGGTGTGAATATATTTAAATCCTTTATCCCGGAAGAATTTGTGTATGGCAAAAGACAACTCCGATCTTATACGGAAAACAGCACCGTATTTATTTGTGCGAGGCCTTAGATGTGCTATTGTTCGTAAATATTCATCCGTATGGCGTTTTTTCTGTAGAGGGTATGAATCGGAAGCTATGCTGATTATATCAAATTTTTTTGCCTGAATTTCCCATTTCTGCCCGCTTCCTTTTGATTCGGCAAGATCTCCGTATACAGTCACTGCCGAGCCTATGGATAGTTTTTTAATATCGTTGTAATTGCTAAGTTTATTTTCAGCGATTATCTGAATATTTTTTAAGCACGACCCATCGTTGACTTCTATAAAAGAAAAAGAGGAGGAATCCCGCTTTGTTCTCACCCATCCGTTAATAACGATACTGTCAAGCGGAGTTTCGGAATTCAACAGAGATAATATTTTGTATTTTTTCATAATAACATCCAATTATAAACAATTAATCAACAGATGTTTCTTTTTTATTTATTCAATGTAATATATATAGCACATTTTCCCATTTTTCCATGTATATGTTTATATTGAAAATGAAAATTTATCTTATAAAAATAAAAAATTGAGGGGGCTTTTTAAACAAATAATATGGCCATAAATAATATTGACAATATATTGTCGCTAGTTGAGCAGCCCAGCCGCTATCTGGGCTCGGAAGTAAATACTGTAAAAAAAGATTATAAAGGATTATTGTTCTCTGTTGCTCTTGCATTTCCTGATTTATATGAAGTTGGTACTTCTCATTTTGGGCTTCAGATTTTATACCATATTTTGAACAGCCATAAAAATATCGCTGCCGAAAGAGTATTTACTCCCGCTGCTGATTTTGAAGCATATCTTCGCTCTTCAAATACACCTCTTTTTTCGCTTGAGACCCGCAGACCTCTTGCTAAATTTGATATGATAGGATTCAGCCTCCTTTATGAACTTAATTTTACAAATATACTCACAATGCTTGACCTTGCAAATATCCCCTTTTATTCAAGTCAAAGGGATATTTCTTATCCTTTTATAATTGCAGGAGGCCCTTGCACATGTAATCCTGAGACTGTATCCAAAATTTTTGATGCCATTGTAATAGGAGACGGTGAGAATGTAATTGTTGAAATGTCAAACGCCTGGATAAAATGGAAAGAAGATTCAGGTAACGATAAAGATTCGCTCTTAAAAGCATGGTCTCAAATAGAAGGAGTTTATATACCTTCTTTCTTTGAGGAAAAATATGATGGAAACAAATTTCAGATTTTAACTCCTAAATTTTCAGATTATTCCAAAATCACCCGAACAATAATAAGCGATCTTAATGAAGCGCCTTTTCCTGACAAACCGGTAATCCCATACTCCAAACCGATTCATGACCGGCTTCGGATTGAAATTGCAAGAGGTTGTTCAAGAGGATGCAGATTCTGCCAGGCAGGAATGATATACAGGCCGGTTCGTGAAAGGTCTTTGGAAAATATTATTAATATTTCCAATAAGTCAATTGCCTCAACCGGATATGAAGATGTTTCATTATTATCTTTGAGCACAGGAGACTACTGCTCATTAACTCCTCTTCTTGAACAATTGATGGCAAACTATGAATCGGAACATATAGCCGTTTCTTTCCCATCTCTTCGGGCAGGATCATTAACCCCTGAACTTGTTAACCTTGTAAAAAAAGTAAGGAAAACAGGTTTTACAATAGCGCCGGAGGCCGGAAGCCAGCGCTTGAGAAATGTTATTAATAAAAATATTAACGAAGAAGACATTATCCATTCGGTTAATACCGCATTGGGTATGGGGTGGCAGTCTATAAAGCTTTATTTTATGGTCGGACTTCCAACCGAAACAGATGATGATATAAAAGAGCTTATAGAGCTTGTTTACAGGCTGCGGAAAAGCAGGATCAGAAAAAGCAGCGCAATTAATGTAAGTGTTTCAACATTTATCCCAAAGGCTCATACTCCTTTTCAGTGGTGTCCCCAGATATCTTTGGAAGAATCGGAAGAAAAGATCAGGCTGATTAAAAACAAACTTGATGTTTCGGGAATCAATTTTAAATGGCAGAATCCTAAAGTAAGTTTTCTTGAAGGATTATGGGCGCGTGGTGACAGAAGGCTTAACAGCCTGCTTGTTACAGCTTATGAAAAAGGATGCAGATTTGATGGCTGGAGCGACAAATTCAGGCATGACCTGTGGGAAGAAGCCATATCAACTGCCGGTATTGATCCTGCCTTTTATCTTTTCAGAAAAAGGACGATATCGGAACCACTTGCCTGGGATCATATTGACGTAAGGGTTACAAAGAAATTTTTAATAAGTGAATTTGATCAAGCGTTACTTGCAACAACTTCTGATGATTGCAGAAATATCTGTAACAGTTGCGGTGTATGTGATTTTGACGGTATTGAGCCAAAGTATTGCAAAAACAATGGTGAAGTAATAAACGTAAATTCTGAAATAATTGAACCTGAAACAATAAACTTTAAGAAGCTTAAGATTACTTTTTATAAAAAGGATTCGGCTAAATTTTTCGGACATCTTGAGATGATAAACATATTTTTGCGGGCAATCAGGAGATGCGGAATTCAAGTTGCTTATTCGCAAGGTTTTCATCCCATGCCGAAAATATCTTTTGAAGACACTCTTCCCATAGGAATTGAAAGTCTTTGTGAAACATTATATCTGACTGTAACGGCTGACACCCAAGCATTTTTAATCATTGAAAAGCTGAACAAACAGCTTCCCGAAGGATTATCTGTTTTGGGCTGTGAGGAAGATCAAAATCTTAAAAACAAAAGACTTAAGGCTGCAATACATTTGTATGAGGTGATATTACAGTCAGGAAGTTTTGATAAAAACTGTCTGGAATTATTCGAAAAGGGATCAGAGACTGTTCTTGAGCGCACAAATAAAAAAGGGGTGATAAAAAAGATTGATTTAAAAGAAATTATAAACAGTATTGATCTGATATCTCCTGAAAGACTTAAAATGGCATTATCCTCAGGATCAGGTATAACGGCAAGACCCGCCGAGATTATTAAAAAAATATTTACTCTTTCTGAAAAAATTTTAAAAACGGCACGTATAGTAAAAATATCCGTATTATGATATGATTCTGGAATTAGAACATCAAATTCCCAGTTAAAGCGTATATTGTAAAGCGCACAGCAATTTCCGATATTCGTGTTCGGAAACTACCTACGATAAGAAGGGGTTATTATGTACAAGAAGATTGTTGTGAATGTCTGTGAACATGAAACAAGAGTAGCTCTTCTTGAAGACGGAACTATTTCGGAATTTTTTATTGAAAGAGGAAACATCTCCGATATTGCGGGAAATATCTATAAAGGAAAGGTACAAAGAGTATTACCTGGAATGCAGGCCGCTTTTATCGATATAGGTATTAATCAAGCTGCTTTTATATATGTTGATGATCTTAATATGGGTGTTTTCAATGAACTTAACCCTTTTAATTCAGGCGAAGTCCAAATAGACGATACTGAAAATTTATATCAGGAACCAACTCATTTTTCAAAAAAAAATCATGATATAAAGATCGGGGATCTTATTACCGAAGGCCAGGAACTGCTTGTCCAGGTTGCAAAGCCGCCTATTGGAACCAAAGGAGCCAGGGTTACTTCCTATGCTGCACTTCCGGGAAGATTTTTAGTGCTTATGCCAAATTCGGATCATATAGGCGTATCGAGGCGTATTGAGAACGAAACGGAAAGAAACCGTTTAAAAGAAATGATCATTTCTCTAAGAAAAGAGAATTACGGATATATTGTAAGAACCGCTGCCGAAGGAATTCATGAAGAGACTCTTGAAAATGAAATGAGCTTTCTTATTAATTTATGGAGGAATATTCAGGAAAAAAACAAAAAGGCCGCAGCTCCTTCATTACTTCACAAAGAGCTTACGGTATGCCTTCGTGCCGCAAGGGACCTTCTGATGCACGAAGCGGATAAAATGATTATTGATTCACGTCCGGATTATGAATCAGTTCTTTCCTTTCTAGACACCTTCATGCCCAGCCTAAAAAGCGCAGTAGAATTATATGAAGATTACGAACCTATTTTTGATGCTTATAACCTCGAAGGAGATATTTCCCGAGCCATAAAAAGAAAAATATGGCTAAAATCCGGGGGGTATATTGTAATAGAGCACACTGAAGCTCTTGTCGCAATTGATGTCAACACGGGCCGTTATGTGGGCAAGCATAATCTGGAAGAAACCATATTAAAAACCAATCTTGAAGCGGTAAAAGAAATTGCATACCAGGTTCGTTTAAGAGATATCGGCGGTATAATAATAATTGATTTCATTGACATGGAAAAAAAGCAGAATCAGGAGAAAGTATTTAACGCTTTCAGGGAGGCTCTGGCTAAAGATAAAAGCAAAACCAATATTCTTCCTATTTCGGAAATGGGATTGATACAAATGACAAGAAAAAGGATCCGGTCCCCCTTGATACAAGCGCTTTGCGAACCGTGCTTCTACTGTGAGGGCGACGGAAAGCTTTTATCTAAACAAACTATTTGTTATAATATTTACAGGGAAATTCAAAGGGAATCTCTTGATATGGCAGGCACCAAAGTTGCTTTGCATGTTCATCCGGAAATAGCCGAGCTTCTTCATGTTGAGGAAAATCATCTTATTATTTCTCTTGAAAAAATGATAGGAAGACAAATTGTAATATATCCCGAGCGCAAATATCATTTCCAGGAATTCGAGATAGTTGAAATATGATGGATTCGAGAGCATCGATATACTAATATTTGCCTTGTAAAAGAAACGAGCAAAAAACGAATAGCAAATAGTTGAAATTAAAGTACGCTGTTCATTGTTCGATATTCGCTATTCGAATTTATTAAAGTGCTCTTGATTTTTTGCAGCTTTTAAGTTACTCAAGCCTCTCCTGCATCATCAGCAATGATTGGGAATCAGTTATTTCGGAAGAGCCAGTTTCAAAACGTCCCATTTTGGCCGATCTCTGCGTTGGGCGAAAATTTTAATCCTCGAAATACTACATGTATTCCTGTGGTTAAATATTTCACCCGCCTTGACCTTGACCAAACTGAAATGTTTTGAAAGTGGCTCGGAATATTTACTTTTTATTAAACAGCAATATTTTTCAGCAGGTTAAGTTATCAATCCTGGTTTTAACCGGGAAAAGAACCGGAGGGTGTTTTGAATTTCAATCCCTGTACAAAGCATAAAACTGTACGCAAAACTGTGCGCAATTTTGTTGAGACAGAACTAGGCCCTATTGTGCATGAAATTGATCAGAAAGCGCGTTTCCCATGGGAAGTAGTCGAAAAAATGCGCCCTTTGAATTTTTTTGGCCTTCAGGTTCCACGGGAATACGGTGGCGCTGAGATGGACAGCATCAGTTATGCAATTGTTATCGAGGAAATATCACGTGTTTGCGCTGCTATGGGGCTTTGCATAACTGTTCATAACAGTGTGGGAACGAATCCTATAGCGCAATTCGGAACCAGGGAACAAAAAGAAAAATTTCTACCGCAACTGGCAAGCGGCGAGCGCATTGGTGCTTTCTGCCTTACCGAGGCAAACGCCGGTACTGATGCAGGAGGTGTTGAAACTACGGCAGTTGAAGATGGAGATTATTATGTAATTAACGGCACAAAGATATTTGTTACAAATGGGGGAATCTGCGGTTCCGCGCTGATTTTCGCAATCAGCGATTCTGAAAATCAGCGCAGTTCAAACAGCGTGCTGATTGTAGAAAAAAACACACCGGGTTTTTCTGTAGGAGAAATAGAGGACTTGTGCGGCATGCGGGCAAATCCTGTTTCATCACTGTTTTTCGAGGATTGCCGGGTACCGAAAAGCAATTTGCTCGGGCGCAAAGGCGATGGCCTCAAGATCGGACTTTCAACTCTTGATTCCGGCCGTATAGGCATTGCAGCTCAGGCTTTGGGTATTGCCCAGGCGGCTTTTGAAGACGCACTAAAATACTCAAAAGAAAGGCAGCAGTTTAAAAAACCATTAAGTACTTTCCAGACAATTCAAAACTATCTTGCTGACATGGCAACTGAAATTGATGCGGCCAGATTACTTCTGTATAGAGCCTGCGCCATTAAAGATGCCGGGAAATCGTTCGGTGCTGAAGCAGCAATGGCAAAGTTATATTGCAGCACAACAGCTTCACGTGTAACCGGTCTTGCTGTACAAATTCACGGCGGATACGGCTACAGTAAAGAATACGATGTGGAACGCTATTTTCGTGATGCCAAAGTTACCGAGATTTATGAAGGAACCAGCGAAGTTCAGCGCATGGTAATAGCGCGTTCTTTGCTTTCAAAACCGACGTAGAGAATAAAATGCTAAAAATGATTGTATGTATAAAACAGGTGCCTATGGTATCGGAACTAAACTGGGATCCGCGCACAGGCACCCTGAAGAGGGATTTAGCGGAAGGCATGATGAATCCGGCCTGTCATCATGCTCTTGAAGCGGCATTACGCCTGAAAGAACTGCATGGCGGACATATTACCGCCATTACTATGGGTCCGCCTATGGCTGAAGAGGTGCTTAGAGAAGCCTTAGCCATTGGTGCGGATCGCTGCATATTGCTTACGGACAAACGCATGGCAGGAGCCGATACGTTTATGACATCATTTATCCTTGCTCGTGCCATTGAAAAAGAGTGCCCTGATTTCGACATTGTGCTTTGCGGCTGCCATACCAGCGACAGTGAAACCGCACAAGTTGGCCCGCAGCTTACCGAAGAACTCAAAATTCCTGGTGCAGCCTATGTTGAGTGGCTTGAACTTAAGGAAAATGTTCTTCGCATGAAACGTCTATCGGATAATTTTCTTGAAACTCTGGAAATGGATCTGCCAGGTTTGGTTACTGTGACAACCAGCCACTACCAACCACGTTATGTACCACTTGCAGGACTCCAGGATGCTTACGACAAATGCGATATCATCACATTGGATGCAGATGATCTTAAGCTGAAAATCGCCGGGATAAAGGATTCCCCTACCAGAATATTAAAAGTTTATTCTCCGGACTCTGAGAAGAAGAACATAGAAATGAAAGGCCCCGCAAAGAAAATTGTGGAAGAACTTTTAGATAAGTTTGGCCGTAAAATTGGTGGGGAAATTCAAAAAGACTTAAAAGCATACGGGCAGGAACAATGAAGCAGACAGCACAAGATATTTGGGTTTTTGGTGATTACAGGAATTATTTCCAGACAAGAGTTACCCTGCAGCTTCTGTCCAGAGCAGGGGACCTTGCTGTTAAAACCGGCTCTGCTGTTTGTGCAGTAGTCTTTGGTCACAATCTTGATGAGTATGTAAAAGAATACATCGCCCATGGGGCTCATAAAGTATATGTAATTGAACACTCTTCTTTAAAAAAATACAGCATGGAAAATTATGTCTGGCTAATGGAGCGTCTTGCAAAAGAGTATAAGCCGGATATCATTCTGGTAGGCGCAACTTCTTTCGGAAGAGAGTTTGCGCCAAGGCTGGCAAAACTTCTTGGAACAGGTCTGACCGCTGATTGCGTTGGGCTGGATATTAATGAACAGGGCATTCTCGTCCAGACTGCGCCTGCTTTTGGAGGCAATCTGCTGGCTGAAATTATTACACCCGAAAGACGGCCGCAAATGGCTACAGTTCGCCCCGGAACTTTCCAGGAAATTCCCCATGACTACGAACGCAAAGGGCAAGTTATAAAGATACCCCTGCCTAAAGATTTGCCTAAAGAAAGATTAAGACTGGTTCATTATCAAAGAAAACCACATCGCGGACAAAGGATTGAGGATGCCGGTGTGGTTGTTTGTGGTGGCCGTGGAATGGGCGGTAAAAACAGATTTAAAAAACTCTTCGATCTGGCCAGACTTCTTGGCGGAGAAGTGGGAGCTACACGTCCTGTGGTTTATGCAAACTGGACAGACCCCGAACTCCTGGTTGGTCAGGCCGGAAAGCATATTAATCCAAATGTCCTGTTTTCTTTCGGAGTCAGCGGAGCCATCCAGCATACCGCTGCCATACGTGATGCCGGTCTGATTATAGCTGTAAATAAAAATCCGAATGCCACTATGATGAAAAAAGCTGATGTAGCCATTGTTGCTGATGCAAACCAGTTATGCATGGCCCTTATCAAAGAGTTGAAAAAGAGAATCAGAAGCTAAAGATTCCCACTGCATATACAGTGGGAATCTTCGAATAAAAGAATTTTATGAAAGTTTTTAGACTAATTTGAATTCCCGGCAAAATAGATGCCGGAAAATTTTTCACCGTAAAGGGTTAAGCAGTCTCATGATATTTTCATGCCGGGGTTTAATATAACCCGGGCATGTTAATTAGCTTTTTTACAAAACCATCTTACTTGGACAATAATAAAAAGTTGTTTGTACTAAAAAAACCCGGAGAAATCTGGGAAGCCGGCATGTATAAGAATGCGTCTTTATGCGCAGCACGGCCTGAAAACGATGAGTGTTGGGATTTTTCGTCAACATACAACTGAGCATCATGATCCGCTGTATTATTCTTCCCGCTGGGAGACTCACTATAGTGTACCAGCAAACTAACCCATGTGCGAAATTCACCGGATTTGTCATATACCTCCTTATACCATATAGCATAAGTCTCCTGATCAACATAGTTTACATGCAATCCCCAGTTGTAATATGGATCTTTAGGTCTCTGTTCAACAACCCATACCTTTCTTGGGACATATGTAAGTGTACCCGGTGCAGGAGCCCATGAATCGCCTTTCCAGCCCTGAACTTCAAAACCTAATTTAATACGTTTACCGGTGAACGGATACTTAACAGATATTCTGCCATCAGGATAATCTTCTACAGGAATCATATTGGGGCTGGTGAAACTTGCAAGAATCGTTTTTTCTCCTGCCAGCTTCCATTTCATGGAACTGTTTTTACCGCTCCACATGTAGTTCATATCTATCCATGCATCAGAACCCATATACGGATCAGATCTTGCCGTTGATGTTGTTTGACGTATTCTTCTTATAGCAGGAACATATGCATAGTTTGTATTATCCCTTTGATCAATATAAACATAAGACATCTGATTGGTGCCCTTAACGCTCATCGGGTCCTGAACATTTTGACATTCATATGTAAGAACCTTGTCAGGATTTTTTATTTCCGTTCCCGGCGGTCTTCCCATCATATAAAGGCGTGAATCCATCCCGGCGACGTAACGTTCTTCCTCGGTTTTGTTAATCCACATAATAGGAACATAAAGCCTTGAACCCATATAACGGTATCTCTGGTAATTAAAATTCCATATGATCTTATCCGCTATCTTAGGATCTTTAGGATCAATATTGGGAAAAGGCATTCCATAAAAATTGGTTTCTGCAATTTTTCCTGTTTTCTTTTCTATTAATTCGCCTGTTTTGCTTACGTCGAATCTTCCTGCATTCTTTTCTGAAGCCTTAAGAAAACTATCCATATGTTTGTATTTAAAGTTTATATTCCCTGGTGTAACAACCCAGCCACCCCTTTCAACTGCCCTGTATAAAGCCGGAATAAGCAGATCTTTGTATTGAGCGCAGTTTTTCTTGTCTATCATCTTAGGTAAATCCTCAGCCTGCAATGTGCTGCCGATACCCATAAGAAGAATAAGCAGTGTGAGAATCGCTCTCCCTATGTGTTTAGTAAATCTTTTAAATTTCAATTTTTTCTCCTTTGTTGTTTCATGCCTTGCCTGATAGCGTTGCAAACAGTTTCAATAAAATCCTCATCAATAAGCTAACATCTGTGTTGGTAAACCTGTAATAAAGTCGTAAAATCGTCATGTCTGCGAAAGCATGGATTTATTATTATATTTCAAATGAGATCCAGAATAAAAACCATGGATTTTCGACTTTTCACAAGATCATCAACCATGATGGTTTCGTTCTTTGTATAACGAAAATTATTTCACAGATCAATTATTATTATCTAAAACCGTATAAAAATATTTATATCAATATATCAATTCGTTAAAATATGTTATCTATGATTTTACCAAAACACAATGTATATCTACGAAATATAGAATTAATTATTTTAATGCATTTCATGTATCACAGCATGTCATACAAACATTAGTTTACTTTCCAATAAAGCACGCAGAAAAACAATAGAGAATTCAGGAAATATTTTGATAAGCTTTATTGAATATTCACATGAAGATATTTCAATATCAATAAATCTTCAATAAGCCACATACGGATAAGCCCGGAATAGAAAATAATAGAAACAAATACGCTAATAAAAAAACCAGCGGGAAAGAAGAGCTCTTTCCCGCTGGTTAAAAATATTTTTTAATTATTAGAAAAGTTATTTAGACAGCAACAAAAAGTTATTCGTACTGAAAAAGCCGGGAGAAATTTTGGAAGCAGGCATGTACAAGTATGCTTCAGGATGAGAGAACCGGCCTGACCAAGTTGCGTGCCTGGATTTTTCATCAACATAGAGCTGCCCATCATAATCACCTGTATTATTGTTACCGCTAGGCGATTCACTAAAGTGCGTCATCAGACTTACCCACGTCCGGAATGCACCTGACTTATCATATACCTCTTTATACCATATAACGTAAGTCTCCTGATCTACATAGTTTACATGTAATCCCCAGTTGTAGTACGGATCTTTAGGCGTCTGCTCTACAACCCATACTTTTCTTGGAACATATGTAATTACACCCGGAGCAGGCGCCCACGCATCACCCTTCCAGCCCGGAACTTCATAACCCATTTTTATTAGTTTGCCTGTGTACGGATATACCGGTTGAGTCATTCCGTCCGAAAATTCCTGCATTGGAATCATATTAGGACTGGTAAAACTGACAAGAATCGTTTTTTCTCCTACCACCTTCCATTTCATGGAACGGTTTTTACCGCTCCACATATAATTCATATCCAGCCATGCATCGGAACCCATATACGGATCGGATCTAGCCGTTGATGTAGTCTGCCGGATTCTTCTTATGGCAGGCACATAAGCAAAATTGGAATTATCTCTTTCATCAACATAAACGTAAGACATTGTATTGGTGCCCTTGACGCTCATCGGCCACATAGTATTTTGAAATTCATAGGTAAGTACTTTATCAGGGTTTTTTATTTCCGTGCCAAGCGGTCGCCCCATCATGTAAAGGCGTGAATCCAATCCACCTATAAAACGTTCCTCTCCGGTTTGATTAATCCACGCAATATGAATAGCTGTTCTTGTCCCTGTTAAACGATATCTCTGATAGTTGAAATTCCATATAATTTTATCTGCCACTCTGGGATCATTACGGTCAATTTTCGGAAAAGGCATGCCGTAAAAATTAATGAATGTAATTTTCCCTGTACTCTTTTCAATAAGATCGCCCTCTTTGCTTACATCGTATTTACCGGCATTCTTTGCGCTTGCGGCAAGAAAACTGTCTGTATGTTTATATTTGAAATTTAATGTCCCCGGCGTAACAACCCAGGCGCCTCTTTCAACCGCCCTGTATAAAGGCGGAACAAGCAGATCCTTATATTGGCTGCAGTTGGTCTTGTCTATTAATTTGGGCAAATCCGCAGCCAGCAAAATACCTCCAAACCCTATAAAAAGAACAAGCATGGAAAGCAACGATAATCCTAAGCATTTAATAATACGTATTAATTTCATTATAACTTTTTCCTCCTTTGGTCCTTCCAAAACTCAAAAAAAGCTTTTGTTGTTTCATGTCTTGCCTGACAGCATTTTAAAAAACAAAGCTTTTGTTATTTCATGTCTTGCCTGACAGCATTTTTAATAACAGCTGCTATGATCCTCTTATGCTAAAAAGCACATACGTCTACCATTCATATCCTACTCTTAATGTTGCCTCACTGGCTGTTTTTATACCATTAGAAAAGCCATTGCTGGCCTGAGAATCTCCCAAAAAGGCCTGGAGTCTGAGATCGGTATAAAACTGGGGGGTAACGTACCATTTTATTGAAGGCTTAACCATAAAGGTGGCGCCTTCTCCATGGTGGCCGGGATTGTAGGCCACAAGAAGCGTTGGATTAAGCTTTGATGCCCACCAATAGGTCATGATCTGAAGCAAGAACGAATCTTGTTCCCTTATATTTCTGCGATCTTTCGTTACTCCACCTACCTTGCCTGTAGCACGACCTGTACCATCAATGTATACGTCATCCAACCTATTTTCCCACTCATTTATAGTTGTATGTATCCATTCAAGTGAAACTTTTGTCAGATCTTTGGAAAGCCATCTTAATCGCAGGTCTTTATCTACCGCAAGCATAGTCTTTGTGACGGGTTTATAGACAAACGTCGTACCCACCATCGTGGCAAAATTGACTGATGGACTGGCTAAAGAAATCGGATAAGCCGTATAACGCGATACCTCGCCTCTGACAACAGCTTCCATGCCACCCGCTAACAACTGATAACTGAAATATCCGCCATAAACATGCTGTTTATTATGCGTTAACTCAGCTCTGCCTTGAGCCAGATACAGTAACATGCCCGGTTCATTTACAACATCCCTGAAATAAAGTAGTGAAACGTTCAATCTTGTTCCGATCTCTGCCGATACTTTTCCACCGTATTCATTCTCATTTGTTGGCACACGCTCATATACTGAAAACCCCTTCAAGTCAGCAAAGGGTAAAATACTAACATAAGGCGCCTGGAATCCGGCACGTGTATTGCCCCTAACACCGTCTAGTGGGCCCCACTGAGTAGGCCTGATATCCGGAATCCACAACAAATCAAAATTTAAGCCAAAACCAGGCAAACGCGGCATGCTGTAGTTTATACGGCCCATCCAGAGAGGAGTTTTTACATCATCAGGATTCTGAAAAAACAAATTGAATGAATTATCCGGCGGGTTGATAACATCATTAAGGGTTTCAAGAAGACCCTCACCCCAGGAAACAATCTGCCTTCCAGGTCTGAAGAAACCCCTTCCGAGATTACCCTTGTAAGTAAAATCAATAAAAGCTTCCCTTAAATCAGACTCAAATCTGATATCCCTTAGTCCATAATCAAATCTGGATTTACCCTGACTATCTATGATGTCATAAGCATTTGCACGAAGGTCAAAAATCGAATCATAGGCACCCCGAAAGGTCAAATGGACTTTTTCCACACCTATGGGACCCCACTCAATATTAGGTTCAATGTCAATATCAAACTTTAAGATGTTTCTCTGTTGAACTGCTTCTGCTTCTTCAAAAAATCCGTACTGGATACCAGTTGTATCCCGCATAACAAGATTGGATTCAAAAAAACCATGGAAACTTGTGGCCATTTCCGCTACAGCATTTGTAGAGAAAACCCCGAACAATACCAGCATGACAAAACCACATAAACCTGCTTCACCCCATCTTCTTTTTCTCATATCTTTCCTCCTTAATAATTTAAGTTTCTCCTAAAAAGATATACGCCTCTGCTCTGTTCTTTGCTTTTCACCTCCTTTTCTATTTAAAATCAAACAGCGAATATCGGGGATCAAATAGCATACAGCCATTTAACAAAACTATTGCATTAAATGACGTTGCCGTTTGAACTTCGCGATTCGATATTCGCAATCTTATTTTTTATCTGGAACAACAACCGGCATAAATCCCAACAGCTTCAGCTTGTCATTCTCTATAAAGGTAACTGAAGACCGCATTCCCACAATAACTGCCTTGCCGTCATCCAGCCATTCAACCTGGGCGAACCAGAAAAGACTAACATTGAGTGGTACAGGCAGCTGTTCCCACGTTTTACCTCCATCAGTACTAGTGATGATCCAGCCTCTATCGCCGACCGCGATACCCTTGTTATCCCTCAATTTAACACTGTAAAGGGAGCTCGGTTCATCTTGCTTACTTCCCAAATCCATTACAACAGTCTGCCATTTATTTCCACCATCATCGGTTTTTAAGATAGTATTGCTCAAACCAACGGCCACACCCTTCAGGTTTGAGGAAAAGGAGATACTAAAAAGAGTGTTTATTGTGTCTGACGTTTGAGTAGTCCAGTTTATGCCCCCATCAGTGGTATGAAGTATAGTGCCATACTCACCTGCAATCCAGCCTTCATTCTCATCCTGGAAATCAATACAGTATAATATCAAATCATTAGGAAGAGTTTTGTCCTCCCATGTATTCCCACCATCTTTGGTGTAGAAGATAGCTCCCCAGTCACCGGCGGCCCAACATTTTTCAGGGCTTAAAGCTTTTAGAGCAAAAATATGCCTGTTTTTAGGCAGAATTTGTTTTTTCCAAGTATTTCCACCGTCAACAGTATTAAGGATTGCTCCTGATTTACCAGCAACCCATCCTACCTGAGAATTACAAAAAGATATGGATAACAAAGGAGTATCAGTAGTTGTGTTCTGCAGCTCCCAATTCATACCGCCATCTGTGGTGTGATATACGGTTCCCCTGAGTCCAGATGCCCAGCCTTCTTTTGCATTAACAAAAGATTCTGAAAGTATGTGTGCAGCGCCCACCCCACCCTTTTTTGAAGCAAAAACAGAATCAGGGCGAAGGAATAATAACGCGGTTAATATTAATATTGGAATAGCAAGATGCGTCCTTTTCTTCATGATAATATATTCTCCCTTTTATCGCCTTATAGATTTAATCCACTTTGTATTTTCTTATGGTTTTTTCCGGCCCGATAACTGCAACCATAGCAGGTATAAAAATCAGAGCGCCCAGCATGTTGAAAAACATGAGAAAGCAAAGCAGCATTCCCATCTCGGACTGAAATTTCATATCCGAAAAGATCCAGAGGACTATTCCTCCAATAAGAGAGGTAGCTGTAAATATAACGGCTTTTCCCGTGGTATTAATGGCCGTAAAAAGGGCGGACTCATAGTTTCCCTGCCACTGGTATTCCTCTGCAAGCCGGCTTAAGATATAGAGACCATAATCAACTCCTACTCCTACTCCTACAGCGGCTACTGGTAGAGAACTGATGTTTAAATCGATTTTCATGGCCAGCATAAACCAGTCACACAAAACCTGAGAGCAGGCCAGCGGCAAAATAAGAATCAAACCGGCTACAAATGATCTATATGTCAGGACGCAAAGGATATATGTCAGTAAAAATATGGCCGCCATGCTTACCCAGTAGGAATATTCAACTTCTTCATTTACTGCTGCAAGTATGCCAAGTATGCCTCCCGCCAGGCGAAAAGTAACCTGTTCCACCGGATGCTCTTCAATATACTTCTTAAGAACAGAAATTGAATTCTTAATGGTTTGATTGTTGTAATCACGGAAGAAGATTATTACTGTTGCGTTGGTATAATCTCTTGATATATATTTATCCATTTCTCCACCGGTTGATGAACCACCGACAAGACGGAAAACCTGCTCTATGTGGTTGGGATCTTCCGGCAGCAAAAGCCATTTAGGATAGCCGTCATGAAACACCTTGAAAACCATTTTTGTCATATCGGCAATTGTGAGCGCCCCTCCGGCATCAGATATGTTGTCAACAGCGTAAACCGCCATATCTTCAAGGGTTTTCATAGCGTTAGCATTACCTATCGCTCCTTTTTTACTGCCTTCGGCAACAACGACCATTTGATTAGCGCCGATAAATTCGCTGTTTACTTTCCTTGCTGCAACATTATAGGGGTGATCGTCATACAAGATTGCTCTTCCAGCGCTTGTATCACCCACTTTAATATGAATAGTCGCTACAATTCCTCCGACAACAGTAACCACTAACATAAAAATTACACTGGCCCACTTTTTCCAGGAAACAGAAAAAGATGTGCAGAACTTGCAGGCTACAAGATAGGCAGCCTCACCGGATCGGCTTGTATCAGGCTCTTTGGCTTCAGAATGCGTAGCATCTTTTTTAAGTAAAGGTTGCGAAGCTTTTCCTTTTATTTTTGGTGGCGGGAAGAAAGTAACCAGGATGGGATTAAGAAGGACAACACTTATATAAATGCTAATGATCCAGAAACTCCCGATAATACCAAGCTTCTGCATAAGAGGTATAGTACATACGACAATAGTAAGAACACCAAGGCCGTCGGTAACAATAGAAACAACCGCCGGCTTATAAAGATATGTGTAGGACTTAATAATGGCTACTTCTTTATCGCCATAAAGCTGGTAATCCTGGTGATAACGTTCCAGACACTGTACCGAATGGCTCACCGCCCTTGCAGAAAGCAGCATTGGAATAACAAGTATGAGAGGATCAATATTATAACCCATGATACCGGCAAAACCCAGCCCCCAGACAGCGCTAATTAAACCGGATATAATGGGCACCACTACCCCTATTACAGTTCTGAAATAATACACAAGCATCCCTAATAGAATCAGGGTTGTAAACAAAAAGATAGAATAAAGCTTGGGGGTATAGCTTGCTATCCAAGCATAAAGCATGGGGTAACCTGTAACATAAAGCTTGTGGTTGGCATCCTCGGTTTCTAACTTTATTCTCTGAATCTCTTTAAAAAGATTTTTAAGATCCAGGCCCTCTTCCCAGAACCCGGCATAGATCAATGTGGCCTTATCATCCAGGGATACATAGATGCCACGGATACCCTCGTTGCTATAAACCTTTTCTTTAAGAGCCCTTAATTCTTCAGGCCTTTCGGGTAAAGCTTTCAATATAGGCCCAACATTAATGGCATTACTGCCCACTCCGAAGTTTTTTAATCTGGGATGAGTCAGAGACATCACCTGCAAGGGGTCCACCCCTTTTACCGCAAGCAACTCTTTTGTTATGCGATCAATTTTTTTGAT
>Ga0180732_1000248_pt1 | contig 51514 bp, 59 predicted proteins | sample KR11_01MetaG_FD_148674 | JGI IMG/M metagenome (GOLD analysis project Ga0180732, IMG submission 148674) | Groundwater microbial communities from the Olkiluoto Island deep subsurface site, Finland - KR11_0.1 MetaG | ecosystem: Environmental > Aquatic > Deep subsurface > Groundwater | place... | reverse complement strand
TGTAGCGACAGCAGCGCTCGCATTGGGTGGCACAGGAACAATCGTTACTTTCACAGTCACTGCAGGTGACCGCTGGGGAACGTACATGGGTATCCAGGACGTCCCACAGGGCATTGATCGGCAAGCAGCATACGGTTTTGGTATCCTTGCGGCAGGAACAGCAGATACTGAAGAAGTGGATTACTTCACTGGTGTTGAAATACAGGTCTTCGATCCAACCACAAAACAGTATACCGGCGTGGATACAATATACCAGGAAGTTTCCCTGAACTTATCAAGAGCAGCCGGCGTAGTATATCCTGTCAAACCAAAAACCGACAGAGATTACTTCCGATTCGAGGAAGGTGCAGCCCTCAAAGGATCGCAGCAGCAGAGATGGAGATTGATAGCTCCGGACATTGCAGTAGAAGCAGCGCACGTTAAATACGTGGGCACATGGGATCTCTGGGTGTAAACAGCACCAAATGTATAGGGTAAGGGACGGATGTTACGTTAGACGTTAGACCCGAATCTACTAAACCCTATACAACGGTACGGTGTAGGAGATTAAATGCAGCGCGGAGGTCCAAGGTCAGAAGGATATGGGTTCAGTTTACCTGTAGGAAAACGACGACCACCACCACCTCCGCCTCCACCACCACAACCTCCGGGAGAACCGGGGGATGATCACTATAATCACGATATTGTTGTACAATTATCAAACATAGCCTCGGCATTATCAGCATTATCAGAATGTAAAGACAGAACTAATTATTATGACGTTGAAGATTCGATAGGTAACGCCCTTGACGAATCTGGCGCAGTCAGTACAGCCCAGAATGCATTAAGGATAGATGATTCTGGATACATAAGAGATCGAATTTTTGATAGAATTGGAATGTTGGCCCCCAAGCTCAACGTTTACAACGATGGGCCTGGAACATGGAACGTCCGGGTAAGTTACGAAGGTCAGCAATTCAGTGATGAGATTGCGATCAAGGAGGGCGAGAAAAAAACATACTTCAATGTTTATGAGTTGAAACACCGATCATCAACCCTTGGATTAAACTATAGAGTAACCGAACTGGATGTGTGGCAGCAGACTGCTGTAAGCAAAGCAGAAAAGGTAGAAATATACTCGACCGATAAAGATGTTCATTTTACAGGCGCCATTGTAATGAACGATCATGAAACAGAAAACCTCACAGGGTTATTATCTAATCGATACATGATCCGTGGGGTGAATATTCAGTCCATTCAACCCCTTATATACAGACTGATCTTCTGGAGCAGTTCCACATTCGACAATACAGACCTGGATCTTGATACTTATATCGATGATGTGGAACTGGATATGTCAGCAGCACCGGCATTCAGGATAAATAATATTAACCAATATTATCTGAACGTGGGGGATCTAGCTGTAATTTATGAGGATTTTGATATTACCCGAACACTTCATATCAGCCTTCAGAACCAATCCGCAGTTGCAAAACTTGCGGGTGCTGCGGGTGCAGTACAACTGGATATAAAGATGTCACCGAGGTTGTGAACTAATGCCAAAAGAAGAAACCATCCAGCAAATAAAAATACGAAATACGATTGGTGAAAGAAAAGATTTACCGTCTCTAAGCCCGAGATCATCATTAATTAGTAGAGAAAGAGCCATTCTTACTAAATTTTTCGGAGTTCCGCAGTTAATTCATTTATATGGAGCGTTAGGATTAAATTCAACTTTAGATCTTTCATCTGGAGACAATTATATTGTATCTTCATTTTCTGATGGGACTTTTTTATATGTTGGACTAAATACTCAACCTGGAAAAATTGTTAAAATTGATTTAGCAACATTTACTATACACAGTACATTAACTCTTGCATCTGGAGAAGATAATGTAACATCACTTATTTCGGATGGAACTAATATATATGCAGGACTAAATACAACCCCGGGAGCAGTTGTAAAAATAGAATTAGCATCATTTACTAAAGTCAGTACTTTAGTTTTTGGTGTGGGTGAAAATAGTATCAGTACACTAGCATCGGATGGAACATTTTTATACGCTGGACTGGATATTGGATTGGGTGGTATGGTTGTAAAAATAGATTTGTTAAATTTTACACAGATAAGTACATTACTTATAGGCGGTGCGAATCCAAGTATAAAATCATCATTTTATGATGGAAAATATTTATATATCGGAATCGATACCACACCCGGAAAACTTATACAAATTGATTTAGCAACCTTTACTATACACAGTACATTAACTCTTGCAGCCGGAGAAAATGGAATATATTCATTATTTTCAGACGGATTGTATTTATATGCAGGACTAAATACAAATCCTGGAGCAGTTGCAAAAATTGATTTAATAACATTTACTAAAGTCAGTACTTTAGTTTTTGTAGCCGGTGAAAATTTTATATATTCCTTACATTCAGATGAAACTTATTTATATGCTGGAACGAACACCACTCCTGGAAAATTAATAACGGTTGATCTTGCAACATTTACTGAGGTTTATAGTAAGGACTTTGATGCGGGTGAAAATGTTACGTATACAATGTTTTCAGATGGTGTTTATTTATATACAGGCATGTTCACAACCCCAGGAAAAGTAACTCGCACATATATAATACCATTTGCAGATTTATATCAACGAAAAATCGACACAACAAAAGAATGTATTTGTTCAATACTTTCAGCATCAACTTCAGCAGGAGCGGCGGACGGATCAACAGTAATTGATACAGAAAGAACAGAAGGCGCAGATTACTGGAAAAACATGACACTCTTAATCATGGGAGGAAGTTATAGGGGTCAGGCCAGGAAAATAAGTGGTTTTAATGCGGTTACAGATACATATACCGTAACACCCGTATTCGGCGGTCAAATATTATCCAGAGTAAGATATGCAATTTTACCCTCAACCGAATCAGCATCATCACCATTAGTAGTAACAGATATATTAGCTGATTCAATACCATTCAATGGTGCTGACATCCCAATTATTAAAGGAGATACCCAGACAATTGAAGATTCAACTCTAAAAGCTGACCCAACAGCCGGTTCTCTTTCAAGATACATAGCATCAGGCGGAACAGCATTAGGCACTCAGCTACCAGCCTCAAAATCATTATATGATGCAATAGCATTAGACCGATTAGACAATGCAACATATGGTTTAAGCGCAATTGAAACGTTAGTAGATGATTTAGAAACCGCTGTAGGTACAATTGAAGGTGCAACAACTTTACATAATAAATTAACAGCAGCCAGAGCCACATTATTAGATTTTTTATCACCACTATATTATGGATTAGTTTCTCCTATTGGTCAAGCAACTGGTGGGAGTATAACAAGCATAACGTTAGAAGCGGGCGCATCAGCAACTAATGACCTGTATAATGGTAGATTAATTACAATATATACTGGAACCGGGGCTAACCAAACAAGAACTATCTCTAGTTATAGTGGTGGGACTAAAATAGCAACGGTACTTCCAAAATGGACTATCGCTCCAGACAACACATCATATTATGTCATCACTGCATCTGGTAATATGCTTTCCGATTTTATATCCGTTGCAGGATTGGCTACAGCAGGAAGTGCATCAACAATAACATTAGCAGTAACCGCATCTGGAATAGCTAATTGTTATGTGGGTCAAACACTATCAATAATTTCTGGAACTGGAGGAGGACAAACACGAACTATAATTAGTTATGATGCAGGCACCAAAGTAACTACAATCAGTCCTAATTGGAGCGTCAATCCAGACAATACCTCAAATTACATAGTTTTTGCAGAAGGTTCTGCCATAATACTAAATCCATCAACAAGACAGTTAGTTGGAAATTATGGTATTGATCTTGCTACTGCAGCAGAATTAGGAACGGGATTCAGATCGGTTCTTACAGATACAAGAATCGGATATATTGATGAATTATCTGCTGCAAACCTACCTGCTGACATAGATATAATCAAAGCTGATACTCAGACAATTGAAGATTCAACTCTAAAAGCTGACCCAACAGCCGGTTCTCTTTCAAGATACATAGCATCAGGCGGAACAGCATTAGGCACTCAGCTACCAGCCTCAAAATCATTATATGATGCAATAGCATTAGACCGATTAGACAATGCAACATATGGTTTAAGCGCAATTGAAACGTTAGTAGATGATTTAGAAACCGCTGTAGGTACAATTGAAGGTGCAACAACTTTACATAATAAATTAACAGCAGCCAGAGCCACATTATTAGATTTTTTATCACCACTATATTATGGATTAGTTTCTCCTATTGGTCAAGCAACTGGTGGGAGTATAACAAGCATAACGTTAGAAGCGGGCGCATCAGCAACTAATGACCTGTATAATGGTAGATTAATTACAATATATACTGGAACCGGGGCTAACCAAACAAGAACTATCTCTAGTTATAGTGGTGGGACTAAAATAGCAACGGTACTTCCAAAATGGACTATCGCTCCAGACAACACATCATATTATGTCATCACTGCATCTGGTAATATGCTTTCCGATTTTATATCCGTTGCAGGATTGGCTACAGCAGGAAGTGCATCAACAATAACATTAGCAGTAACCGCATCTGGAATAGCTAATTGTTATGTGGGTCAAACACTATCAATAATTTCTGGAACTGGAGGAGGACAAACACGAACTATAATTAGTTATGATGCAGGCACCAAAGTAACTACAATCAGTCCTAATTGGAGCGTCAATCCAGACAATACCTCAAATTACATAGTTTTTGCAGAAGGTTCTGCCATAATACTAAATCCATCAACAAGACAGTTAGTTGGAAATTATGGTATTGATCTTGCTACTGCAGCAGAATTAGGAACGGGATTCAGATCGGTTCTTACAGATACAAGAATCGGATATATTGATGAATTATCTGCTGCAAACCTACCTGCTGACATAGATATAATCAAAGCTGATACTCAGACAATTGAAGATTCAACTCTAAAAGCTGACCCAACAGCCGGTTCTCTTTCAAGATACATAGCATCAGGCGGAACAGCATTAGGCACTCAGCTACCGGCCTCAAAATCATTATATGATGTTATAGTTGTAGATAGATTATCTGGCGCTGAAACTATCAGTTCATACAATCTACCAAATGATCTGGTTGAAAATACAGCTATTGAAATAATAACAGGTACCAGACAGAGATTAGATTCAGTATGGCTTGACTTTGTAAATTTAGTACAGAATGTCACTATTAAAGTATATCACAAAATCGATGGTATAAATTATAGACAATATGATACTTATTATTGGACAACTGTAGATGAAAAGGGTGTATTAATAACAGATGTTACTATCAATAACGATTGGAAATTAACAATAACAAGTGCGGTTGTACAGGGCGGAGTTAAAGCAATTCCATACAACATAATTAAGACAGTAATGGAGTGATAAAATGCCGGAATATCCTCGTAAACCATTTAAAAAGGTTGGCTCAGTTATATATCCTGTAATACCTACGGATACTCTTGCGATGATAGTAAATTCATCATATGGCGTTTCATGGGACGAGTCTGCAGATTCATATGTTAGAACAGGTGCCTTAGCAGGTATAGCTGTGGGATCAAGTCCGGGAAACGCATTACTCCCGATTCAAGCTGCTATGAGACGGTGCGTAATTAATAATTCAGGAGTAGTCCAATACTATCTTGATCCGGCAAATAGCACACTCAAAGTTGGTGGAGGAGCATCAGTCCTGACAGGTGCAGACGGACAGGTGATGACAGAAATCCCTGCTCTATATAATGGATACGCATATACGGGAACTTCACACATTCCGGTAATTTCTCAAGTTCCGCTTGCGGGATTCTCAGTACATCCCGCATTCATCAAAAATAATGTGTTTGTCCCTTATCGATACATAGGAGCGTATGAAGGTGTATTGTATGATGTTTCAGCAGCAAGATATACAAATGGAGTACATCTAACAGCAGCACAATGTGTTTTTGATGCTGTCGCGAAGACAATTACCAGAACGCCAGCTGTAACAAACGCGTTCACTCTCCTTGAAGCCGGAGATAAAGTAACTGTTTCTGGGACGATCAATAATAACGGAACAGTCACGGTAGCCAGTGTTGATAGTGGCGTCAGGATCACAACAACAGAAGCGCTCGTAGATGAAACTGCTGCAGCAACAGTAATTCAAACCGAAAAAGACTGGACTGCAACCACTGGAGATATATTATCATCAGTTTCAGGAAAAGCACCGATAAATTACGGAACAAGAGCAAACTTCAGGGCAGCAGCATTAAATCGAGGCCCAGGATGGCGAAATGTAGATTATGATCTTGCTTCGGCCATTCAACTACTTTATTTGATTGAATATGCATCATTCTATTCCCAAAGTATGATAGGTGCAGGACTCACTGATTGGAGTACTGCATGGCCCGGATACAATGACTATAATCCGATCAACAAGACCGGATTAAGCAATGCAAAAGGAAATACTACTTTCAACCTGAGTAACGGTAATGGTGTGGTTGGATCATATATGACTTATCGAAGTATTGAAAACTGGTATGGACACATCTGGAAATGGGTAGATGGAATCAACATAAATGTAAATGTCCCTTACGTCACAAACACCCAACCCTTCGCAGACGATACAGCAACCAACTACACTGCGCTGGGAATAACACTAATAAACGGTGATGGATGGCAAAACACACTCGAACAACAGGATAGAGGATTCCTACCTGCATCCGTGTTAGCATCAGCCACAACAAAAATCACAGACTATTACTGGCAGGCGGCGGGTTGGCGGGTCGTCAGGCTGGGCTGTGCTGCGAATTGCGGTGCGACCGCCGGGGCGTTCTTCTTGGATGCGAGTAACGCTTCCTCGGGTCTCGATCGGAATTTCGGCGGTCGGCTCGCCTTTTAATTTTATGGAGGATATAAAAATAAACATGAAACAAAACATTACGATAACAACCAAAAGTTGTTTAGGTTTTCAATCGATTCAGGCAGCAGGTTGGCAGGTCGTCAAACTGAGCAGTAATGCGAATATGTAATGAGGCAGATAGTATAAATGCAGGTAGAACCATATAGTAACAACATGGTAAAAGCAATGGACTTAACAGAAAAGAAATTTGGAAGATGGACAGTTATTGAAAGAGCAGATAGTGATAAATATGGTACTGCAATGTGGAAATGTGTTTGTACTTGTGGCAATGAAAGAACAGTAAGAGGTGTTGAACTAAAGAACGGCACTTCTAAATCTTGTGGATGCTTAAACCATGAGATTATCACAAAACACGGAATGCATAAAAGCAGACCTTATAAAATCTGGCAGGGGTTAAAAACAAGATGCACAAATTCCAAACAGCCAAATCATGAACGATATGGTGACAGGGGAATAGATTATCCTGAAAGATGGAAGACTTTTGAAGGCTTCTGGGAAGATATGCAGGAAACATATCACGATGGCTTAACCATAGACCGAATCGATAACTCAAACGGATACTCAAAAGATAACTGCCATTGGATTACACCCTTTGAGCAAAACAGGAATATGCAGTCAAATATATTCATAGAGTATAATGGTACAAAATATTGCCTAACCGATTTGGCGACTAAAATAGGCATACCAAGAAGAAGATTGTATTACTTGCATAATCAAGGATACTCAGGAATGGATTTAATCAAACAGGCATTAGCAAATTAAAGAAGATAACAAAATCATGAAAATAACAAATCCTGAAAATCTAAAGATCGGTCAATGGGGTACGATGTGTTGTGAACGAAATTTAGAACTCATTTCAAACAAAGAAGATATCGATTTTGTTATAGGAATGTGGGATGACACCGGGCACAGTTCATATGAAGTATGGGAAACCAAAAAAGAGGCACTGCTCACACTTCGTACAAGACATGATCCAAATAGCGAATATGGGAAATTATGCATTCCATACATAGATGAAATGCTAAAGGAGTTATGATAATATGAAAGGACAATCAGATAACGAACCAGAAAAGTTTGTAATATCAAATGGCAGAACCCAAGTGAATTACAACATCATTTCAGAAGAAGTAACAGACGAACACGGAACTCGAACTGTCTGGAAATACGATGTTGTTGAGGTTGAAGGTAAAGTAACAAAAGCGAAAGTCATAGAAGCCATGCAGAGACTCGATGTCGAATCAGATTCATCTGAAATAATTCCACAGAATATTTCAACTCAATATAGTGATGTAAAATCAGAACTTGCATTATCGGCAATTGCAAACATAACGTATGCGCAAGCTGATGCATATATTGATACGAATGTGACAGACCTGGCAAGCGCAAGAGCATTTCTGAAAAAATTAACCCGAGTAGTTTTAGCAATCTTAAAACGGACGGAATAAATGATAAAATACCTGACAACATTAGAAAACAGACAATTTGTACTCACATCAAACAGCCCATTATCACTGGAACAGATCAACAATTATGTAATTCAGAAGATGCAAGGAAGTACCGGATGTTCACCGTGTTCAGGAAAAAGGACAGCAGAAGGAATGGTAATACTAGGCACTGCAACATGCGGCGGTCCATATATTAAAAACTCTACGCACACCATGACAGGCAGTGTAATCAGCGGCGGCACGGCACCGTTCACATATACCTGGGTGATCACACCACCAATAGGAACCCCAACAACGCTAACAGGGCCATCACAGACATACACGTTCGCGCTAGACGGCACATATACAATAAACCTGAGTGTTTCAGACAGCTGTTCGGGAGGCGCAAAAACCGATAGCGCATCATGCAGTGTTACAGTTACATCACTATGTGATAACCCGAAATGTGACATCAATATAGTTTGAGAAATAAATATGGCAGCAACCCCATCAATAAAAGCGGTATCAGCGACAAAAGATGCGACCAGCACGCTCATTATGGCTTTATTGGAGAATACCAGCCGGGGTATGGTCCAGATGCGGGCATACTTGAGTCCATCATGCACGACTGAAGATACAGCAATGAGAAGAGATTGGTGTGTTGACCTGGCATCAAATCCATACATTGCAGAAATATATAAACTTGTAAATTGCTTTAAATCAGCTGCGACAGAAGCATCAAGCGCATGTATCAGAGCATATACATGCAATTCGGGAGAAAACTGTGACACCCTATCATGTAGTGTTTGGAAAACTTCATTCAACTCCGAGAAGAATAATATTCCGATAGATAACGCATTCGGGATTACGCCAATCGCTGTATCGAATCTGATCCTTATACCGGGAGATAAATCAATTTCAGTTTCATGGGGAGATGTCAATCAAACAACATCAATCTGGGCATATGAAATAAGACTCGATCAAGGCGCAACGCGACTGGCATCAGGATTCAGAACAAAAAACGTTATGCCAATAACCAATTTGACCAACGGAATTGAGTATAAAGTTTTAGTACGGCCTCGATCATTCGATGGATATAATGGTCCCTGGACGGAACAATCAGTCACCCCGACAGACATATCATGCACAATACCAGCATGCACAATAAAAGTAACACAATAAATAATAACACAATAATAATAATATCATAATAACGAGGTCATACAAATGAATAATAAAATGGAAGTAATAATGTCTCTAAATGGACGTCAGTATAGAGTAGCTCCAATTGGGCGAGCTCTTGAACCGGGTGATATAGAACAGGCAAAACAGGATATTCTGAGTGGAAAGATATTGGCAATGAACCCTGCCACATGCCGAAACGTAGTACAGGGAACAACCCAACAAATCACTTTTACCGCAACAGGGGGGCAGCCCAACTATACCTACAAGCTGTTGCTGGACGGTAACCTGATAGCCAGTGCGGGCCCTATGGCATCAACATCACACACATTTTCGGTGGCATTCAACCAGGCGATAGGGAATCATACACTCAAAGGGGAAATAATAGATAGCTGCGCCACACCTCAGACTGCCTCAGACCAGTGCACCTTCGACATAACCGCTTCAGTAGGCAGTATTTCATGCACCACAACCCCCGCTGGAGCATCAGTAGCTCTTGACGGTGCCGCGCAAGGCGTAGTTACACCAGTAACACTGACAAATGTTTCAGCAGGATCGCACACCGTGACGTTCACACTCAGCGGATATAATTCATGCCAGGCATCAGTGACCGTAACTGCCGGATCAACCGCAACAGCCTCATGCACACTGACTGCAATCGTTACTAAAGGCAGTATTTCGTGCACCACAACTCCAGCTGGAGCATCAGTAGCTCTTGATGGTGTCTCTCAAGGAGTAGTTACACCAGTAACCCTGACAAATGTTTCAGCAGGATCGCACACCGTGACGTTTACGCTTAGCGGTTATAATTCATGTCCTGTACCAGTGACCGTAACTGCCGGATCAACTGCAACAGCATCATGCACACTGACCGCAATAACAAACATATGCACATGGATCACAAACAATGGTGGAGTAGCTGGTATGACTATACCTAAAATATTCAATCTAGTAGATGCATATATAGGGGTAACCAATATTGGTTTCACACCAACAAATCAGCAGATATTTGGGTGTGTGGATTATTATCTTGGTTTTACAACTTCAGGTAATAGTAAAACAGGATGTAGTTTTTAAGGAGGATAACTAAAATGACACTAACAGAAAATGGTAAAAATTACATAGCAAGCACTTTCGGTTTCGGAACAAACAAATGTTATGTGGGATCCGGACTCAGCTGGAGTTATCTTGGCACGGACAACCAATCATACAATGAAACGGGAGGCACTGCACAAATAGTTTCCAGGTTGATACTGACATCATTAGTCCAATCAGTTACATATAATGAGCAGAATTATACATATGCAGCATTAAAAGCAGCAAATGACAACACCGATCTAACGCTTAGTGATGCTCAGTGGATTGCACAAAATGATGGGGATATTGAGGGTGAACCACAATATTGCTTAACATCAGCACCACCCCAGATAGTTACAGGGGACATAGACATAATGTTTTTAGTTAAAGTAAAAATCAATTATACTTATACTATAACAACCAGTATTATACCCACTAATAATAATAATAATGTAACAACAGACGTAATAACTGGTGTAACTGAAATTGTTGTAGGAACAGGTGATAATAAATGACACTAACAGAAAATGGTAAAAACTATATTGCAACCACTTTCGGAACAAACAAATGTTATGTGGGCTCCGGACTTAGCTGGAGTTATCTTGGCACGGACAACCAATCATACAATGAGACCGGAGGCACTGCACAAATAGTTTCCAGACTGATAATGACATCATTAGTCCAATCGGTTACATATAATGGACAGAATTATACATATGCAGTATTAAAGGCTGCAAATAACAATACTGATTTAATTCTGAGCGATGCTCAGTGGATCGCACAGAACGACGGCACCCCATCCGGAGAAGCACAATACTGTTCAGCAGTATCTACAGGCAGTATTTCATGCACCACAACCCCTGCAGGAGCCTCAGTATCTCTGGACGGTGTTTCTCAAGGCGTAGTAACACCAGTAACACTGACAAACGTTTCAGCAGGATCGCACACAGTAACCTTTACGCTTAGCGGTTACAACTCATGCCATGCATCAGTGACCGTAACTGCCGGATCAACCGCAACAGCCTCATGCACACTGACTCCGGTGGTTACTACTGTAGGAAGCATTTCATGCACCACAACCCCTGCAGGAGCCTCAGTAGCTCTCGACGGTGTTTCTCAAGGCGTAGTAACACCAGTAACACTGACAAATGTTTCAGCAGGATCACATACTGTAACGTTTACGCTTAGCGGTTACAATCCATGCACGGGTTCAGTGACAGTTATTTCAAGTTCTACTGTAACTACATCATGCATAATGACCCCATTAGCTGCGGTGGGCAGCATACTATGTACCACAACTCCTGCAGGAGCACCAATTTCTCTTGATGGTGTGAATATAGGTATGGTTACTCCGGCAATTTTATTGAATGTTTCAGCAGGAGCACATACTGTAACGTTTACGCTTAGCGGTTATAATGCATGCCCAGTAGTTGTTAATGTCACTGCAGGCGCAATACACACAGCCAGTTGTATATTGATCCCCACCGGAACATGCAATACTCCAAGCTGTAAAGTACAAATGAATCAATGAATTAAGATATAATATTGAGGTGAAAATATGACATGTCAACAAACAGAAACCGGATTTAAGTGCGAGAAAGGTAAAGTAGTTACGATTTCCTCGCCAAACGAACCAACCAACCCATTGATTGCACATAACTGGACAGTGGATGGTAGCCAGGCATCAACGTTGCCGCAATTTGTGCAAACGTTTCCAAATGTGGGAGAACACACAGTAGTTCATACAGGACAGAATGCATGTGGATCTTCATGTTCTCAGGTTGCGCAGTTGGAGATTGTGGATGTTATCACGCCACCAGCCAAAGCAGCAGCCCCGCCCGGCATATCGCCGCTGGCCGTCGTAGCAGTGATAGCACTTGGGTTTCTGGGAATTGTGATGATGAAGAAGAAAAAGTAGGAATTTGAAATGGAGGCAAAAAGAGCATGGTACAGTTAAATGTAGGTGATGATGTAATCCTATGTGCATCAATAAAAGATTATTGTGGCATTAGTAATGCATACTTGATCAGGGATATTAATATATCACCTCCACCATGCAACATAACCGCATTTATACCGGACTGCCTCAATCTTTCAGGAATTGATATAAGTTTCGGATGGACAATAAAATCAGATCCACCTCTAAATGAATGTCCTACTATGCTTAGTGGCGTGCTGGGTAGCGCGACCACGAACGCTCAGGGAGTGGCATCGGTTCAATACAGGATTACTCAGCAAGACCTTGATCTGTACAATGCTAACCTTGATTCATTCGATCTGGCGGCATGCATAACCAACTCACCGATTGATATACAAAATGAAAAAAGAAAGAAGTTTAGAGCAGCCGATCCAATTATAATAGGAGCAGACCTGTGTATTGGAAGTCCATGTCAGAACAGGGGAGTAGTGTCTGAATGTTTTGGCGCAGATATGTGGTGGGTGAAATGCGATCCTGCAACTGGCACATGTGTGCAGGATATTCTGAGGCAGGCGAACCACCCGGTATGTTTGGGAGCTACCCACGTGTTGGAACTTACAATAAAACCCCATTCCTGGTACACCCCCCAGGGAGCAGCGGATGAACTGATATCTAAAATGAACGATATTAATGGCGCCATTATGAACGCAATGAGTTTCTTAACGGGCTGGTCTTATGTTGGAACTGTTATATCCACAGACGCCAATTATGTTTATCTAAAAGTGTACATGCGTGAAAATATCCCAGCGCTCACCCTGGGCAATATTGCACTTGTAGTGATTCCACTTGCAGTTATTGTAGGTGTAGTAGGAACTTTTGTAATATCTGCAACAAAATGGGGGATCTTGGACGCACCGGTTACCGGGCTGACCAATGGTGACCTTACAAATGCAATAGACAAGTACATGAAAAAGGAGCTTGACGATTGCAGAGACGTGAAATGTGTCGTTGATCCACCACTTACTCAAGATCAAAAAGCCAGTTGTATCAAGGTATGTATGGAAAATGAACTGGATAATGTGAAAGGTCTTCTGAGCGATATATTACCTGATGCAGACACCACTCCGCTGGATGTGGGAATAACGGATATCCAGAACTGTTATGATATCTATAATAGCTCCGAAAAGACAGAAGCGGACTTTCAGGCTGTATCAGAATGTATGGGGCGCAAAGCAAAGGAAGGCGTAACTGGAACTACAACTAACATAAATATAACGTATCCACCCGACGCCCCAGCTGGAGTTACAAAGGACGACCTTGCTGCGGAAGATTGCTGGATATCCTCACCCATCAGTACTGGATGCATCCTGACTGCAAAAACAGGGAAAACAATAGCAATTGTCAGCGGCGTGGTTATAGTGGGATATTTAATATTCAGTTTAATTAGAAAATAACGAGGTGAAAATATGGAAGTACCATCAGATTATGTGATGAATATTATGCGCCAGGCGATCGACAGCAGAATAGATACATTAGAAAAGAAAATAGATTTAAACCACATTGAATTAAAAACAACGATCAGAGAATTTCAAACCCTATGTAACGTAAACATGAACTCAATGGATATGAGAATAAAGGATTACGAACAGTTCAAATGGAAATTAGTAGCATTCAGCGGCGCAGTAGCAGTAATCGCAGGTGTGGCTGCAAAATTTGTATTTGGGTGAAATAAAATGTTAGAAACAATCGTGTTTGCAATGATAGCAGCGGCAATGTATGCAGGTTCACAGTTCGTTAAAAAGTGGCCTGGTGATAATCCCGAGGATTTTGATTGGTATAAGTTTGGGGCAACAGTTATTCTGGGCGGTTTAATAGGTATTGCAGTAGCCTTAAAAGGAGATGTTGTGGACCAGACCAATGTTGAACTTCAGCTTTTACTATTTGCGGGTGCCACAGCGATCATAGAAAATAGTATAAAGATTGTGGTGAGATTCATCAGGATGTATATACATGCAAAGTGAATTACTCTCCCCTAAAGTGTTAGAGCTTCTTCCGACCATCCCGAAGGACCTTGTGGCACAACACATACCAGAACAGGAAAGAGATGTTGTGGGCTATAATCCATTCGTTATAAAATGCATCTCGGAACAGTGTACCATAGTTCATGTCGGTACGGCACGACACACTGCTGATGGACTAACTGACGAAATCAATAGCGGGAGTGCGTTCGGCAAGAAACTGGCTGAGGTCAGACGAGAAGTAATGGAGTTGGTTTAAAAAGTATGGTCAGCATCACATTTCAGACCACTCCACCTGGAGCCAGGATCTTCATGGACAGCGCAGACACACTCAATATCACGCCTGTAACTCTTGACATAGTAGAAGGCAGTCATACCTACATGCTCAGGCTAAACGGGTATGAAGATATCAATGGTATGGTCACAATCATTACAGGCAACAACTATGTTCTTGAAGCAATCATGAAGGAAACTTCAATACAGCATACGCAGGCGCTATACAAGCAAATGATTGGTCTCGGTTGGGCCAGTCTAGTGGTCGCGTCGATAGGAATAATTATTAAGATAAAGCAGAAAAGGGGTGCTTGACAATGGCTTTATTCAGCATACCGGAACTGCGGGAATATGCAAGACAGCATCCGCGCCCTGTCATAGCAGTATCGCACAGCAATCTTGGGCCCGGAGATGCTACATTTCACTTAGACATGTGGGCTATGGAACTCATACAGTATGCCCGACAGCTCGGCTATCCGGTAATCGATATAGGGGGGGCAGATCTGACATATTATAGAATGACTGAAATACTCACTTCAACAAAGCCTGCAATATTATTCAATTTCAGCCATGGCTGCCGCACCTATTTGATGGGAAATGATATGCAATGTACGCTCACCCGGGGATGGGAAGATCCACAATCATGTGGAGTGTGTGGTAAACCCAGCAACTTGAAAGCCATATCCGGAATGGCTGTAATCGCATATAGTTGTCATTCAGGAGCTCAGTTATCAAAATGTGCGATCCAGTACGGTTCACCAGCGTATGTGGGCTTCAGTGATAACTTAATAGTGGTTTCAGATAAATATGGAACTCAGAATATATATAAAGACGCACTACTACCCATAGCGCAGCATGTGTTAGAGAATTGGACAATTGGGGAAGCAGTTCAGCAGGCAAGAAACGATTTATTATCTGCAGTGAAACAATATAAACCAGTTGAATTAATATCTGTACCACTATATTATAATAGAAAATATTTGGTTCTGGAAGGAAATCCAGACTGGCGATTAACAATGAATTAATTTAATAGTAACAAGAGGTATTTATATGGTAAAAATAGAAACATGGGACGAATTAATAACAGTAAATGGCAATACGCCAGTAATAGATAATGTGACATACTATAATGCACCAAATTCAATAAAATTCTCCATACCAGGAACATTAAATGGAGATAGTGGTGTAGTATCATCATTTGATTTTGCATCATCGCCCGGTCAATCTCACATATTGACAGGGAGAGTTAAAGCCCAGGGAGTTGGAACAAGTCCACCTGTTCTAAGATTAATAGAAGTAGATATAAATGATAACTGGCTAAGGGCAAATGAAATTCGATTCGATATAGGAACCTACGATTGGACTCAAAAATCATTGAATATAGTTACAGGCCCAAACACCGCGTTTGTATATATAACCTCATATCTTCGGAATGGATATGGGACGTATTGGTTGGATGATGTCAATCTTACGACCCCCAGTGAAATTTGTCCAGCATTATCGGCTTCATTATCGATAACTCCAACCACAATAGTTTCAGGTGAATCAATCACTTATACTTCAGAAGCGATTGGCGGAGTTTCAAGCGATGATGGATTCGGGCACGAAATTCTGATTGATGGGGTGCCTGTTTTTAATACCGGACTTAGAAACGCCAGGATTATGTCAGGAACCCTTCAAATAACAGGCATATCATCTGGTACACATCCTGTAACGTCCAGAATTACGGATGGGTGTTCGCCACACCAGGTTGAAATCTCTTCGCCAACAACACTTACTGTTATATGTCCACCATTATCGGCATCATTATCGATAACCCCAACCACAATAATTTCAGGTGGATCAATCAATTATATCTCAGAAGCGATTGGCGGAGTTCCGAGCGGTGATGGATTTGGGCATGAAATTTTAATTGACGGGGTGCCTGTTTTTAATACCGGACTTAAAAAAGCAAGGATTATGTCAGGAACCCTTCAAATAACAGGCATATCATCCGGCACACATCCTGTAACTTCCAGAATTACAGATGGCTGTTTGAAAACACATCAGGTTGAGACCTCTTCATCAACGACACTTACTGTTACCTGTTCAGCATTATCAGGCGCATTATCAATGTAATTAATGAGATGAATATCACGTAACTTTACTCCCCACTATAAAGTGGGAGCATTATCACTATGTTCAGCATCAATTCCCTTACGGGCTTCAGCGTCATCACACGCAATGTATGGCTGAGTTACAATAGGCAGCCTACCGATATCAGATTTACCGATATCGGCGATATTCCGAGCAGCATTGAGGTCAGCATGTATTTGAAAACCACACTTAACACATTTGAAGGAATGTCCTTTCCTATTTCCTTTATAGATATGTCCACAGACAGAACATTTCTGGCTTGTGTACCGGGGATCAATAGTTACAACGGACTTTCCAAGAGCTTCAGCTTTATATTTCAAAAACTGTTCAAGTTCATAGAACGCCCAATTGTTCAACTTTCTGGTAAACTCAATCCCTTTGGTTCGGCTCTGAACTCTTATGCTGGTCAAATCTTCAATAGCAAGAATATCATAAGGCATAGCTACAATTTCCTTAGAGATATTATGATTCACCCAGGCAACAAACTGTTGTTCCCGTTTGCTAATCTTCCGAAGAAGCTTTTTAGCAGACTTTGTGCCTTTGTTCTGGAGTTTCGCTCTAAGATGTGCATACTTTGCTCTTACGTTTTTGACGGGTTTACTATTGAAAAATCTATTATTGGAAGTCACGGCGATATTAACAATTCCTCTATCAATCCCAAGAACATTATCGCCAACAGGTTCAGGAGATTGTTTATGAATAGTCACATGCAAATAAAATATATCTTGCTGTTTATTATAGGAAAGTGTGGATGTTCTCAGTTCCCAGTTAAGATACTTCCCGTAATATTCAGGAATCGGGAACGTAGCCTTTACTCTGCCTTTTACAGAGGCAAGAGTAACACTTTGCTTAGAGAGGTTGATGTTACAAACTCTTTTGTTATATCTGATAGCGGAATATTGCTTGCTCTTAGGAAGCTTCTTAAGTTCAAGTCCTTTGAGCGCTTCGCATGCAACATCTCTTATCCCCTGGACAATAGAACACGGAAGTTCAGGGTACTTTCCACGAATCTCGTAATAAGTAGCATGGTGAACAGATACTTTACTGCAAGTATGGTTCTCAAATCCATATCTAGCAATTTCATTAAAAACCCGATAACTCAAAACCATTGTCTGTCTAAGCGTTTCTTTGCTTTCTTCAGACATGTCCAGTTTGAATGTAATAGTTCTTTCCACAATCATATATTACCTCTTATAGACTTAAATAGTTATCGCTATAAGGCGGGGTACGCTTCCTCCTCGGACTATAAGTCCGGAGTATCCGCTACCCCTGCACCCCACGGAGGAATTTAAATGACAACACATATAGAGATATTTGCTAACAATGGCCTCAGCGAACCGTTTTATTGGCTGACTCGTCCCACAGCAGTTTACTACAAGAGCAAAACATATGTTGTGTGGCATGGATCTAACTTTGATCCATACATTACTTATTACGATCACACAACAAAAGAATGGGATCAAGTTCGATGGGTTGCTGATAATCCAATGGTAAATAATGGGCATGGAGCACCTGCCATGACAGTAGATAGCAATGGTTACATTCATGTTTTTTATGGAGCTACTATTGGTGGGGGCTATCCCCTAAAACATGCCATTTCAAACAATCCCGAAAGTATTAACTCATTCACGGTTAAATCGAACATTGGCAAGTATAATTATCCTAAACCAATTAATATAGGGAATACCTTATACCTGTTTGCAATGGGGCCTTCAGAAACCGATAACTCAGGAGCACAATACCTGAGCTATCGAATATGGAATGGTTCTTCATGGGGAGCATATACCTCGATTCTTTCAGCGAACACAGGAATTAATACTTATGTTGGATTTATGGAATATAAGAACAACAAGGTTCATATGACCTGGTGTTTCTATGATAGAGGTGCAGATAAAATGATGAATATTTATTATGCATACCTCAACATGTCTGACCTTAATATGTATTCGGCAAACGGAACGAATCTCGGGCCGATAATAAGCAAATCAGAAGCTGATGCGTATTGCATGGTACGCAACTCAGGATCAAATAATAGTAATACCGCATCAATGCATCTGGATTCAAATGGGTATCCCTGGATAATTTATCCAGAAGGTAGCGGTAAAAATTGGAAATTCTATCACACACGATGGACTGGAAGTTCCTGGACTGCTCCATCTTTTATAACAACAACAGATTACATGTATAATTATGAAGATTTTAAAATCAATTCTATTAATGATGTGACTGCATACTTGAATACATCTGGAAACCCTTGTTATGAAACTGAACCATGTGCTGGAGGAGATATTGAACAATGGCACTGGAATGGATCTTCCTGGTCAAAAGTTTCTACGATATTATCAGAATCAGAATCTGGTAGACCTCTTGGTGGCCCTAACATTCCTTATGATGATCATGAAGTGAGATTGGTTTTTAGTCAATATCTGGATGATGATTTTGATGATAGCACACTGAAACTCTATGCTCTTATAGAAGATTCAAGTGAATGTCCACAATTACAATTACAAATGTCAATGATTTAAGGAGAAAAACAAAATGGCAGTACCAGCATTTCCAGGCGCAGAAGGCGGAGGAGCTACAGCGACGGGTGGTCGTGGCGGAAGAACAATCGTGGTCACGAATACAAACGCAACCGGTAATGGAAGTCTCTATTTAGCGTTAATAGAAACAGGTGCAAGAACAATTGTATTTCAAACATCAGGTATTATTGATTGGAGTTCTTTAGGGACTGTAAAGATTACATCTGGTGATCTTACTGTTGCTGGTCAGACTTCCCCTGGATTTGGTATATTAATAAAAAATGGTAATATAGAGTTACAAAGCGATAATATAATAATTAGATACATAACATTCAGGTGCGGTAAAGGGAGCAAGAATGGAGATATACTCACCACATTTGGAGGTCGACATATTCTCGACCATGTATCTATAAGCTGGGCAAATAACGATATGTGGGGTATCTGGAATTATGGATATCCTGATTTAAATGCTGATGATATTACTCTACAATGGAGTATTATCTCTGAAAGTTTTGCTCCACCAAATGATCCATGGAACAAAGCATATCATCCGACATTAATTAATGTTGGAGCTGAGGGTGACGAGCATCAAAATAGCCCCTATTTTTATAATACATCTATTCATCATAATCTATTGTCTCAAACCAATGAAAGAATGCCGCAAGTCAAAAGTGCAGATGTATCCATAGTAAACAATATAATTTATAATAGTTATAGCATCATGTCAATGTTTTCAGGAGGGGGAACATTTGATTTTATTGGAAATCGATATAAGAATAATATATTAAATACAGGTCAAAAGGAAATAGCAGGACAAACCAAAAACGGAGTAGATGATATGGGGCTTCCCGGAGATCCATCTGTGTATGTCTCTAATAATATGAATATGTCTGGAATTGTACCCTCAGATCAATGGGGTATGGTATCTGGCAATTGGTACTCTCCAACCTCTGCCCCATCATTATGGACATTGGATCACACATGGTACAATTAGGAACATATTTTGCCGAACGGCAATTAATAAGGAATATACAGAGTCAGCCCGAAATAAAATTTCACATAATGGGTACAGTTAAAACTCTTCAGTATAGTAGTCCAGAAAAAACAAGGGGACTTCAAGTATGGGGCACGTATGACATATTACTCAATTTCACAGAAATTCAAAGACGATTTGACATTGCTCGTGATAATAATGATGGATATGATTACGGGTGTTTTATACTAACTGAAGAGGTATGGAATCCCTCTATACACGTATGGTGGGGGCAAACAAGAATGTCCTCATGGCCTATATCTGGCAGCATGGTATTACCCAATGGCGAAAAACTCATGCTGTTACAAGATTGGTATATTGCAAACAAAGGTACGTGGAATCAATCATGGTGGGATAATGTAAAAGCAGCGAATGATCCAGGAGAGACTATTGTTTATGAATGGTCATCCTGGTATGGATATACCTTATTGAAAGGATGGCATGAGTTCATGCATAGTATAGGAAAAAAGTCCGCTTTATTTGGTATATGTGGGTTTAATTCTGATAATTTTGATTATGATATGCGACATGATTTTTTTCCAGGTCAGATGCTTGATTACATGATACAGAATTACGATCTTGTAACTACTGGGGTACATCCTAACACTATGTCAGATATTTCTAGGGATATGTCATGGCTTAAACAATTGAGAGACTGGGGATATACAGGAAAAATAGTACATATTATTCCTGCTTGCTGGTATGACGGATGGGGATGTCCATGGAATAGAGATGTTGCAAAAGAAGATATGAAACAAGCTTTGACTTATGCAGATATAATTTTAGTGTTGCCGTTCGCAGATACGTCAGAATGGATGGTCGACGAATCAAACATATCAGAGCACATTCAATATATTCCAATTACAATTGAATGGATGAAAGAATTTGTAGAGTTATGCCCATCATTACAAATACAAATATCAATGTCAGGGGCAATACCATCATTATGGACATTGAATCCCATGGGGGAATAGTTCACGGTATCACCACATCCGGATCTAATGAGAAAAATAAGGAATACAAAGAAGCTCATAAAGGAACGAAAACAATACCGCATTCCTGGTCTTGTAAAACAACTCCCTGATGAGTTCATTTCACTTGAAAACTTCGATGTTTTAAACACTATAAAACCATGGGTTGAACACCCAAGACCGAAAGTAAAAAATATATCCGGCATGCGAACTTTACAGCCGCCAGTCCGTGATAGGATGATAGTATTATGCATATCATTCCCGGACAAAGGTCCACTTATAAACGTGAACGATATCGCTACAAGGTTTTTCGGTCATGGAAAATCACTAAGAAATTACTTTATGGAAAACAGTTATGGAAAATACATTCCGGAAGGAGAGGTATATGGCTGGTACATCGCACCACATCCGTATTCATATTACGTTAATGATCAAAACGGTATGGGGGCATATCCAAACAATACCCAAAAACTTGTGGAGGATGTTATCGATATTGCCATAACTGACCCTGAAATAAACTGGTCATACTTTGATCTGGATAACGATCATATAATCGATCATCTTTTCATAGTTCACACGGGTGCAGAAGGTGCAGCAACCGGGAACGTAAACGATATTTGGGCACATTTCTGGCAGATAAAGCCTGTTATAAAATCAGGATATGGATTTAATTATTATGCAATAACGTCAGAATTTATGAACTATTTTTTTGATCCACAAAGGGCAGGAATTGATTGTCATGAATGGGGGCACGATCTTGGATTACCTGATCTGTATGACTACTCTGGGAACAGCAACGGTATAGGATATTATTCTATAATGTCACAGGGCAATTGGTTAGATAACGCTTTCACCTCATCACATCTTGATGCTTGGAGCAAGAATCAATTGGGATTCACAAATACTCTTGTTGATCAGACTGGATTACAGTTATTAGAGGATGCAGAAACTCATGACAGGAACCACAAATTTACAACGCAGTATCAGAACGAATACTTTTTGATGGAAAATAGACAGAAAACGTTATTTGATTCATATTTGCCTGGTAGCGGAATTTTGATTTATAAAGTAAACGAAGAAATGTCTTTGAATAACAATGAGCTGTGCTACAAGGTAGGACTTGTGCAGGCAGACGGCCTCAAGGATCTGGAGAATGCTATTAATTATGGTGATGAAGGAGATACGTTCCCTGGAAGCACGAACAAACGGGAATTCAATTTGAGCACAATACCGAGCACTGTGTTATGTGACGGTTCACGTGCAACATTTTCGATACGCAACCTCACAGATTCCGCATCACTGATGTTTTTTGTGAATGAGACCTGTATTGAACTTAGCGCGAAAATCGATATAAGTTGAGGGGTCAAGGGGGTAAGGCATTCTTTATAACGTGGGGTTAAGGGGTGAGCGCATTCTCCGTACTTCAGGACGGAGTTAGCGAATCCCTTACACGATAACTATATAGTTCACCATGGTTTCACCACATCCAGATCTAATGAGAAAAATACGAAATACAAGAAAGCTCGTGAAGGAAAGAAAGCAGTATCTCATACCCGGATTTTCGGATAGACAATCTGTAAAGTTATAGCGAGATGCGGACATAATTCCACCACAAAAGACATCATGCTTGCTGAATCCGTGATATTCCTGATCGAGAAACTGGGATAAGAACGATCACACAGCGCATTGCTTGGTGATGTAACCACCCCTATACACATAATACCCTCACTTTAAGTCTTTCAATGAATAGATTTTCATAGTGGTCGCGTTTAAAATTTACTTTTGAATTACATCGTTCACATAGAGAAATTAAATCGGGTGCACAATTCTCTTTATCGTAATGGATATGATGCACTGCCAATTTTTTACCATTTTCTTTTATTCCACATAATTGACAAGTTCGATTGTCGCGCTCACGGATTTTTTCTTTTAATTCATCATTAAATTTTGAGCAGTATGGTTCAAACGACTTACCCCCCTGCCAATTCGGGTGCTTTTCGCCTGCAAGGTAAGAAATACCTTTGTTCCACGGGACTTTACCATACATAGGGTTTTTCTGACCCAATATCGCGGCTGATATTTTGGGCATTCTTTTACCTTTATTAGGCGAAACTCTTCCCTTTCTGATATTAGACCAGTGTTTTTTTGTTTTCTCTGAATGGTGTTTGCCATACATCGGATGTTTTTCGGCTGCTTGTAACCCTTTATGTTTATCTGACAACTTCTTACGATATTCTTCAGAGTATACACCTATTTTACCTTTGTTCCAGGGTACTTGATTACATCCTTTAATAAATCTTCCCTTCTCATCTCTATCGGGCATTTATTCACCTTCTATGACATATCTATATATGCTTTGAAGGTTAAAATAGTTATCGGCGACTGGAATTTCACCTTCTATGACATGAAGTGAATTTTATCCAGTCGCTATTTTGATAACGGTTGGGTCAAGTAGTATTTTCACAATAGGAGTTGAGCACAGTTCCACCACAAAAGACATCATGCTTGCTGAATCCGTGATATTCCTGATCGAGAAACTGGGATAAGAACCATCACACAACACATTACTGGGTGCAGTAGCTATCCCCACAGCGCGGTTGATTGTAGCCCCAGGATATGAATCTCCAGGATCTCCATAATTTACTGAATTTTCAAGATGCTTCATACCGTCAGCTTGAACTAGCCCCACTTTGTAGCAGAGTTCGTTATCGTTATGCGTCTGGCTTACATTCACTTTCCAGACCAGTATCCCGTTAGCAGGGAGAAAAGTATCGAAATACATGTTCTGCCTGTTCTCTACCATGAAATATTCATTCAGATACTGAGTTGTGAAAAGGTAATTGACATCATTCGTCTCTGCATTATCTACCAGAAGCATCCCGGGCTGGTTGACAAGTGTGTTCGAGAACCCGCAATAATATTTCGACCATGCATCCATATGAACAGGTGTAAAACCTCCATCAGCCCAACTGCCGTGAGACATGATGGAGAAGTATCCGGCGCCATTACTATTCCCGGAATAATCATACAGGTCAGGTAATCCGAGCAGGTGCCCGAACTCGTGTGAATCGATACCAGTCCTCTGTGCGTCGGAAGGAGACGACATATATTCAGAGACTGTGGCATAATACTGGAATGTGTACCCTTTTATGATTACGGGATCGATCGCCCATACGTGCGCCCAGAAATCGTTCAGGCTGCCTGTGTATGCGGACTCGGCACCAGCATGCACTATCACGAGATAATCGATCACATCAATATTAGAATTGTCAAAGGATGACCAGTTGATCGCCGGATCTGCGGATGCAAGATCTATTGTATCTTCAACCAATTTCTGTATGTTGTTAGGATAAGTTCCGAAGCCATTTTGATGATCAACATAATACGTCATGGGTTGCGGGGCCCTATACCACCCATGTACCTCGCCTCCCGGGATATATTTTCCATATGAATTTTCAGCATAAAAATTCCTGAGCGTTTTACCTTCAGGAGAAAAAAACCTGGTATATATCTCGCTGGATGAGATCTGGGCTGGCTTATCCGGAAAGTCAACACAGAGAACAACAATCCTATCACGGATCGGAGCGAGCGTTCTGAGGTCTGACTGGGGGGGCTTTTTTCTGGGTTTTGAACTTTCTACCCAGGGTTTCAGGGCATCAAATATGCTGAAGTCTTCGAGCGCAAGATACTGGTCCGGGAATTGTTTCACGAGGCTGGGGATAAGATGCTCACGTTTTTCTTTGATCAGCTTTTTAGTATTCCTTATCTTTCTCATCAATTCCGGATGCGGTGCGACCATGATTGATTATCCTGCCCGTCCCAGAAAAGCGATTTTTGTTGAAGTCGCGCATCGGGACAGGCAAAGATATATAGTCTTGCGATAATATAAACTCTGTTGAAGTCGCATGGAAGAAATAATAGAAATAAGGTTCAAAAATATTGAAATGCGCTTGCCAGAGAGCCGGGAATCTCTTGATCAAGCGAGGAAGCTCTTGAATCTATTTGAAGAAACACTTCCACCAAAAATCATCACAAAATCCACAAAAGTATCCGTGTCAGCAGTGCCCGATGAGTACAATTTTCAGGAATGTGAAAAGTTTGACAAGTCAGATTTAGTAGCGCATAAAGCGGGAAGATCTACGTACTGGTTGAGTGAAGGTAAGGGGGTATGCATTGAACGTGAAGGCTACGCGCAAGGTCATGTTTATGTTACCATAGATGATTTGAAATATTTACAAACACATCCGGAACAAATAACCAGGGTTTCGAAAACTAAAAGGTATCACATAACCGGATTTTTAAAAGATGTGGATCTTTCTGTAATAGAAATAAGGTTCAAAGATATTGAAATGCGCTTGCCAGAGAGCAAGGAAGCCATCGCTCGGGCCAGGAAGTTGTTGGAACTATTTGAAGAAACACTTCCACCTAAAACCATCACAAAATCCACAAAACCCAAAAAGGCCAACCCAGATAAATCTATTGTATCCGTGTCAGCAGTGCCCGATGGGTACAATTTTCATGAATGCGAAAAGTTCGACAAGTCAAATTTACCAGCGCATAAAGCGGGAAAATCTACGTACTGGTTGAGTGAAGGTAAGGGGGTATGCATTGAACGTGAAGGCTACGCGCAAGGTCTGCATGTTTATGTTACCATAGATGATTTGAAATATTTACAAACACATCCGGAACAAATAACCAGGGTTTCGAAAACTAAAAGGTACCACATAACTGGATTCTTAAAAGATGTGGATCTTTCTGGCGAACAGACAGCAGAGATAAAAGAACCTGAGCAAGAGCAAGATCAGCAAGAGACAAAACCAGAAGAACCCAAAAAACCAAAACTTGAGTTTTTTCAGGAAGATATCGGGTTTGATTATAGGGCAGTGCAGCCAAAGCAGGTAGGGCGAACACAAGTATATTCAAACCCAAACGGCAAGATTGTCATCAAAGTGGCTCGTGAAATTGTGCTTACGACAAACGATGCAATTGAAACGCTTTTGCAGTATGATGAGAAAGAATTAACATCAAGCCTACGTGGTATTAATTCTCAGAAGCAGAACATCTTGCGGGTATATCTCATGGAACTTAAAAAAAGAAGGGGTTTAACAGCTAATGGAAACAGGTAAACAAATGCAGACAAACATAACAATCATGGCGACTGACCAAAAAAGCTACAATTGTCAAGAAGGTAGCAGAATATCAGCCGCCGATAACTATATTACCTTTCAGGATAATATAGTTTCTTGTCAAGAAGGTGTAAAATGCCAATAAACGAACCCGATGTAATCCCAGTAAACTGTTCAATTCCACCAGAACTTCTCAGTATGATGGATGATTATAAATCAATCGTGAATCATTTGATTTCATTCGGAATACATCATAAAATCGGATTGGAAAAACACTATTATCCATTAGCTTCGACTGATGATAGCGGTAAACCAAAACCAATTCCTCCTTTTCGAGAATTAAGAGATAGCAATATGGGTTGGTTTCGTGAATATTATGGAAAGTATCCAGTTCATTATCTTGGTGCCGCATCTTCGTTTGCTATGCAGCTTATTAAATCGTGGAGAACTCTGGGTGGAGATATTACAAGTATCCCTCATCTCAGGAAACCCATTGCTAGACTTGATAATGACCTTTATACCATTAATAAAATCAACAACAAATTACAGATAGAGATTAAGACAGCCCCTCGCAAATCAGTAATTATAGAAACGGACGTGAATCATAGGCATTGGGCTGCGTGGTCTCAGAACAGGAAAGGTGCACTGGTAATAGTTCCCGATGGATTACGCTTGTGTTTCACGGATGATACCGCTGTCCCGAAAGCAAATGAATCAGCAGCTTATGATTTCAATTTTGAGCGTGTAGTTCTGGCTCGTTCTGATGGTGAAATAAAGGAAGTAGACCTGAAAGATGTTATGTTAATCCAGAAGAGACACCGAACTAAGCGAATATCTGTCCAGAGAACCATGCGCCACAATCCGACAAAAGGCGAACGGTTAACAACCAAGAACAGTGGTCGTGAACATGCAAGAGTTGAAGATTTGTTGCATAAAAAGATTCACGGCAAGAATAATGAGATTCTATCCTTTGTCGGCGACCGCCATCTTGGAGTGGAAGATCTTCATAGAACTACAAAGGATATTCTCAAGGACGATCATGGAACGAAGCATAATGTTAGAATGTCTTCATGGATACACGGTGCATTTGAACAGATTATAGCACATCATCATCCTGATTCCAGCTTGTATTATACAAGAGGAACATCAAGATATTGTCCTTTCTGTAGTTCCAATCTCACCCACCCGACATGGAAACAATCCAAATGCGTGACCCATGGCTTGTTTGACCGTGATTGGCTTGAAGCCGTGAGTGGTCTTGTGAGAACCAATACCAAACACAGGAAAGGTCATCCATGGGCGATAGTTAGCGATATTTTTCCTGAACCAATTGAAGCAAAACTATTACACAATTCTTTACTTTCATCCAATATGATGATACGGGGACTTTCTCCAGAGATGGAGTCCGTTCACCCTGAGTGTGCCATCCTCTCCCCGGAGGCACGGAGCGACATCGGCAATATCCATAGCGATATTGTGATGCATGAAAACCGCAGTGATGTAGATAATCGACAGATTATTGGGTCAGTAGAAATACTGACCGAACCCGGGAACGATGCAAATTTTAACATGGAGAAGTAGAGGTATGTTTGTCTATGAAAAAAAGAACGGTGAATAAATAACGATAATCGAATTTAGTGCTCTGGGTGCAGGCGAAGGCAGGCAAACTGACCTGTGCGGCGAGTGTAAATATACCCTCAAGATCCAGCGCCATAACTATCCAGCTACAATGGATTGGCTCACTGGCGCAGAGATCACGGAACAGTACGGTGCTCAGGACGTGAAGATCACCGTGCGCGGGATCAAGCGCTGCGCCAGGCATAAGGCGCGGGGTGGCGCGGATGCGAAGGCGAAGCCGGGGTTTATGGCTGCTGCGCTTAAATCAGGGGTGGATATTTCAGAAGGTGTCGATAATTACAGGTACAATATTCTAAGGGGCAGAAAATCATGAAAGGGGACTGGTGTACGTATTTGCAGGGCATTTGCCATGAGGGCGATTGTTCGAGATGCGAGACGTATCTTCGCAGGAACGACGAGAGGTGTATGCTGGATGGCGATTCATAATGCGCATAATGATATTTTCTAATAGTCCCGCACATCCCACAACGAATTCAGGTTATGCTAATATTGTAAAAAACCTTTCCTATGAACTGGCCAGGCTCGGGCACGATATCGCCATAACTGGCATGCAGACTTCTTATGAAATGGGAAATATCGGTAAAATACCAATTTATCCGCTGCTACCCGATTTTCATGCAGTGGACAGTCTGAACATGCAGGTTCGCCAGCTCTCTTTGAATATGAAACATCATGGTTCGGATCTTCTTTTATGCATCTTCCAGGGCGATAGCAAATGGTACAACCCATTCACTCAGATCGTACCTGATAAAACATGCTGGTTCATGCCCTTAGAAGGAGAGATCATATACAAGAACCATCAGGTCTGGAACGATGCCCGGAAAGTCAAGAAAGTGGTTGCAATGACCAACAGTGCAGGAGAACAGTTCAGGAAACAGGGGATATCCTGCGAGACAATTTATCTGGGCTACAATCCAAAACTGTTTCGCAAGGATTATAATAAAAAGTTACAGGAACAAATCATAATATACTTTCCTGCAAATAATGAGGAGATCGTATTGCCTGCATGCAAACTTCCTGAATGGAAAGAAAAAATGGGTATTGAATGCATGTTAGGTTTCAACGCTCAGAATTTTGGCGTGAAAAAGCGTATTGAGCGGCTCATCGAAGCTTATAGTATTTTTGCAAAGGATAAAAAGGACGTGCATTTGCATTTACACACATTACCTATAGGTGTTAAAGGTCTGAATTTATTGGAAATCATAAATTATTATGATATAAAAGATAAGATCACATTCAGTTATGGTAATTTCGGCAGCAGCGGGTGGAGTGAACATGCATTGAATATATTATATAATCAATTTGATATTTATGTATCAGCGTCCAGTGGTGAGGGTTTTGGTCTCCCTATATTAGAATCTGCTGCAGTGGGTGTTCCACAGATACACCCGGATTTCGCCCCATTCAATGAATTTTTAGGTTATGACGATAACAAGCGCGGTCTGCTGGCAAAATGTATAAAGCAGTTCACCAGTGCGGGAGAGGCGCGCGCACTGGTAGATATACAGAGTCTTGCAGAGAAGATGGAAATTATGTATGCTGACGATGGATTACGTCAAACTCTTGGACAGAATGCTCAGAAATGGGCATCTCAGTACACATGGAGCCGGTGCGCTGCGCAATTTGATAAAGTTTTCAGGAGCATGTAATAATGGGTATGAAATTACCGGAAGCTGATGAAATAGTAACAAGAGCTTATCAGGAAATACTTGGCAGACCCCCCGATAAAGGGGGTAGGTGGGGAAAGATCCAGTCTCTACTTTGCGGAATGACAGAAGAAGAGTTGCGACAAACCATGATGCAAAGCAAGGAATATACAGATATTAATGTTAATAAAGAAACAAGCAATGGAGAAGCAGGTAAAATAAATGGTATTACGTTTGTATCTTCATGGAAAATAAAATGCGGTATAGCGATATATACAGAAAACCTAATTAATTCACTTAATAGGATTGAACCAAATGTGTATAATGTTCACCCATTAAATGATAAGAATGGGGTTCCATACAGTAACATCGTACATTTACAAAATGAACTTGGGATTATGCCGACACCACCCGATGTTGATAATAGAAGTAAGGTCATGATAACCTGGCATACTGTGCGTACTAATATGGGTATAATAAAAGAATTCGAGTCAAAACTCAATGTTGTAGCCCACATAGCCACAAGTGCGGGAGCAGCAATGTGCATCAAAGAATCAACCAAGAAAGAGGTCCAGGTGATACCCCTAGGCACGACACTAATACCAAACATCTCAAACGAAGATGCGTGTAGCATACTTCAAATTGATAAAATTAAAAAACCAGTAGGGTTTGTGTTTGGATTCCAGAGCGCAAACAAAAAATATTCAGAAATGATACAGGCTGCCAACATTGCAGGCATACACCTGTTAATCAGTGGAGCAGAACATGAATCAGGGTACACCGCAAAATCATTACATCGGGATTATAATAATGTCACGTTCATAGACAGATATTTAACCGAACCCGAAGTAAGCCTATTCGCTCTGGCTGCGGACATACTTATTTTTGATTATATAAGTATGGATCATCATTCATCATCAGCAGCGATGCATCGGCTGATAGGCGCTGGCAGACCTGTGGTGTGTTCTGATATAAATCATTTTAGTGAACTGACTGATGGTAAAAATTGCATTAAATTTAAAGATGCTGAAGGACTTGAACGATCTATTATCAAAGCACTTAATCCTATAAATTATGAGAACCTGAGCAAAGAGATATTACAATATGCATTTGAAACAAGTTGGAATGAAGCTGCGAAGAAACATAAGTTGTTATATGAAAAGTGGGGTCAGTAAAATGTCAATTGGTATTGGAATCCCAGTATTCAACGACTTCGTGCTTACTGACTACCTATTAAAATCGATTGAGCTTTACACGCCCGAACTCGACGAAATTAAAATAGTCGTGCTGGATGACGGATCAACAGATGATTACAGAGATGCACTTAAACGGATCTGTCAGAACCACAAAGTTGAATTCATTTCTAATAGTAAGAATTCGGGTGTTGCAAAAAGCTGGAATCGTATTGTACACTTTTTGAAAACCGATAATATGATCCTGTTGAACAACGACATATTTGTTTACAACGGCTGGTTTCGTGTCCTCAGGTATTTCCTTGAAAATAATCAGAATGTGGGGACGGTGGGCTTACCAACCCTGAACATTACTCAGGAAGATGTGTTTCGATTAGCGCTTGCACTTGAACCAGGTAAGAGGACTGTGGATATCCTGAATCCATGGACAAAGGCACGCAGGATAGGTGTAACTAACATTCCCGAACTTCGGCCTCCAGTCAGGTCCATGTCCCCATTTGGGTTTGGATGCTGTTTTGGATTCAGCCGCAAAGCGTATGATCTTGTACATGGCTTCAATGAAGAATATTATGCGTTTTATGAAGAGGTAGATTTCGGGATTGCTTTATACCAGCAGGGCATGTCATCGTTCATACTACCCAGCCCACATATTTATCATGTCTGGGGTGCCACATTTCAGAGAAATCAACAAATCAACGCCGCAAAGGTGATGGAGGAAAGCCGCCGGATATTCATAAACAAGTATGGGTGCGACCAGCAGGATATATTCAAGAGATCAAATCATAATTTTGAATCTGAAATAACCTATCTGGATGGAGACAAACCGAAAAGCATAACAATAACGGAGACGTATCCTCCTGGAGATATCGAATGGTAATAAGAACATTAGTCGGAATACCTACCTATAACGGTAGCCATCGGGTAGATTCACTACTTCAATCAATATCTATGAGAACACCCGGGGATGCAGATTACCGGATCGTGGTGTGTGATGATAGCGGCAGGTCTGAGCATCAGGAGAAGACCCGTGCCGTGGTTGAAAAATGGAAATCCCTTCCAGTTGATCTGATCGTGAATGAAAAGAATTTCGGACTATCATTCACATGGAACAGGATGATCAAGTCAAAGGATTCAGAGCATTGTATTTTGATCAACGATGACATCATCGTGGCGTCATACTGGCTTGAGAGCATGGTTTATTTCTTAGATAATAATCCGAAAGCCGGTTCCGCCGGACATTATAGCTATTTCATTACCAAAGATGATGTGCCTCAGCTACTATCGTCCCCAGATGCAACAGTCACGCCCAGAGACCCATTCACAAAGGAGCCTAACCAGAAATGGACTGATGACAACGAGTATCCTGGCAGGGTCATGGCTCCAAACGGTGCGTTCTTTGGGTTCAGGCGAGCAGTATATGACGAGATCGGAGGATTTGACCCTAATTATTATACGTTTTATGAAGAAAGTGATTTCGGAACATGTCTTGCATCTCACGGGTATCCAACATATGCGCTGAGCTGGCCGAGGAGCTGGCATCTCTGGTCGGCGACTTTTGGGAGCGCTCCTGAAATTGAAGCCAGCAAGGTAATGAATAATTCGAGGCAATATTATATTAAAAAATGGCAGGGCCATTTTGAGGTCACACATCCCCGATATATGAACAAAATACCATTCATGAACGTTAAATGGTATTATAAAGGAAAAGGATACGAAGCTGTAATAGACGGTGATTGTGGGTATTACGAAAAGGAGGTAAAATAATGAAAATATTATATATGTCACATCCCCAAATGGACACCGGGAGCCTGCTTTTGTTCATGGGTTTGTGCGAGGTCTTAGGACCCGAGAGTATTGTAACCTTTCCGCCGGTAAAGATGTTTTATGGTGTTACAGACGATCATAAAGGACCATATACTGAGCTTTTAAGGCAGGTTGTGAAAACTGAACCTCTGCCACAAGGTATCCCGCCATTCGCACCAGGGGAGGACGTGATAAACGGATGGCCGAATGCGCGTGACGAACCTTATTTGATCGAGCAGCCCAAAGAAGCATACAGGGAATATACTGAGGACGAGATCGTTCAGCAGGTCAAAGCTGGCGCATTTTCATTTATAGTGCTTACATCAGGGCATAGGGCTAACACAATAGCGCTTGCCCGATTACGGGATAAACTTAAGGGCAATTTACCACCAATAGTTTATCTAGATAGCGGGGAAAGGGATGAGATGAACGAGCACTGGACACATGTTTTTCATCCTAAATTAATATTTAAGTCTGTTCTGACACCCGAAGTATATAATTATGCAAAGACTAAATATGGGTGGGAACTTCACCCGCTACCCCATTCATCCTGCCTGGTCGGTAGAGATCTCAGACCGATATTTGATAAAAAAGAAGGTGGCTGGGAACTGCCGCTGACAGAATCACCGGAAGAGATAGCAGTGCGCGGTACAGCACAGGAAAGTATAGAACTTAAGAAGATCCCACAGTATATTACTTTCAATGGAGAAGATAAAGTCGTAGACTGTTTTTATGGTCTTGGATATACTTACGATAAGCGTCGGGAACTGCTGGATATCCTTCGCAAATATTTCGCAAACAGCCTGAATATTGGTATTGAGCGTCCGGGTACAGGGTATTTCAGATATTTGAATATGATCGCCCATTCTCGAACGGCCATATCTATGCGCGGATCCGGGAGAGACACGACCCGGTATTGGGAGATTCCACTTTTCAAGACTCTGCTGATCTCGGACGGTACGATGGGAGCAATGCACCCACACCCGTTCGAGCACGAAAAGACTGCAGTATTTTATGATGAGAATAATCTCAAGCAGGTCCCGGAACTGATCGAATACTATTGCAATTACGAGACTGAGCGCAGGCGCATAGCCAATGCAGGGTACGAGCACCTGATGAAGTATCATACAATGAAGGCAAGGGCAGAGTACTTCCTTGAAATTATTAGGCAGTACGGGGTCACATAATGGGCATAAACTTCGCGAGCTACGAAGAATTCAAAAAAACCCTGACAGACGAAGAGAACAGATTCCTTGAACCTGAACGAAAAGCATATTTCGTTCACCCAGGATATGCGGATACAATCATGTGGTTATGCTGGATGAGTCAGGCAAAAAACATTGTTGAGATAGGGGTCGGACATTCAACTATTCCATTATTGCTTGCATGTAGACGCAGCGGGGGAAAATTATTTTCAACCGATATTGCTTGTGAATCACATGAATATACGGTAAAAGAACTGTGGAAATACCCATATACTGAGAACTGGTCAGTGCGGTGCGGGATAGACAGTCTTGAAATGGCTAAACAGTGGCAAGGGGGAGAAACGGATTTCATATATCTTGACTCTTCGCACGCATACGAACACACTAAAAAAGAATTAGATGCATGGATGCCACTGATGAAGGTCGGAGGATGGTTACTTTTACATGACGTTACCAGTAACGTGGATATTGTTTTCCGTGCCATCAGCGAATTTATTATGAAGCGGGATAATAAATATTTTTATGAATATTATCACCTGCCTGACTATTATGGATTCGGTGTACTGGTGAAGAGGAACCTGAATGTACTATGAGCGAAAAAACATATTTTGATTTCGCTTGTGAAGTCCTAAACATGGCACCGGAGGAGTTGAAGAAACGAATTGAAATATCGCATATAGAATCGGATACGATGATCCGCGATGAGTGGAATGCCATTAACCCACAGACCGAACAAGAGATAATTGATGTTTATACCAAATATCCAGGATATACTCTTTTTTATATCAGGCTTTATGGAAACTTTTCACAGTACCGGGAATACCAAGATGCAGGCAGCCTGCAAATGCTTGAGAAATACGTACCCGACGTTAAAAACAAGAAAATACTGGAGTATGGCGCCGGTGTATGCCTGCGCCCATTGGGTCTATATAATTTAGGATGCAAGCACGTTACCATGGCAGACATCCCAACCCCTATGTTTGAAATCGCGCGGAGGGCATTTGGATCATATATTGGCGAAGATAAGTTCTTGAAGATTACCAAAAAGTACCCACTTAAGGAGAACTACGATGTGATTTTTTGTACAGATGTTCTTGAACACGTCAGGGATCCGGATAAAGTACTCAGACATCTGACAGAGCACACGAAATATCTATACATGAAAACATTCTTTGGCGGTAGCGACTACGCTCCGCCGCACCTGCAGGAGAACAGCAAATATGCGGCTGATTTTGAAACGTGGATTGAAGTTATAAAATCATGCGGACTAAAACCCATATATTTGGAGAATGCAATTAATGGTTTATATGAGAAAAATACCGTTCAGTAAACCCTACATAACCGGGAGTGAACTTAGTAACATCAAAACACTACTTGATAATGTAGAAAAAGAAGGCTGGATCATTTCAGGCGACGGTATTTACACTAAAAAAGTAAACAAATTCATCGAATTTAATTTTGGCGCAAAAAAAGCTTTTATGACCACATCATGCACAACTGCCCTGGAACTTGCCACTCACCTGATCAACCTGAAACCCGGTGATGAAGTCATTGTACCCTCATTTACATTCGTCAGCACAGTCAATCCTATTATACTCGCAGGCGCAAAGCCTGTGTTCGCAGATATCCAGGCGGATACCCTGAACGTTGATCCAGAAGATATCAGGCGCAAAATAACCCAAAAAACCAGGGCAATATATCCAGTCCATTACGCTGGCGTGGCGTGTCAGATGGATGAGATCATGGAACTGGCACAGAAACACGACCTTTACGTTGTTGAAGATGCAGCTCACGGTGTTAATGCTAAATACAAGAATAAGTATTTGGGGACAATAGGCGATTTCGGGTGTTACAGTTTTCACGATACTAAGAATTATGTGTGCGGGGAAGGGGGGGCGTTGCTGATCAATATTGACGATGATAAGATTCTCAACCGCGCGGAGATTATCATGGAAAAGGGCACGAACCGCAGTCAGTTTTTCAGGGGTGAAGTCGATAAATATACCTGGGTAGATATCGGGTCAAGCTACCTTCCCAGCGATATTCTTGCAGCATTCTTATACGCACAGCTCGGGAAGCTGAGCGAGATACAGACAAAGAGAACGGACATATATAATGCATATAACAAGTCTCTAGAACATTATATGGGTGCTGGACTCAGACTACCTATGGTACCGCCATACGCGCAGCACAACTCCCACCTATATCACATTCTATTTGATATGCCACAAGACAGGGACAGGGTAATGGCCGAGCTCAATGCACGTGGCATTCATGCGACTTTTCATTATATACCGCTGCATTCATCCCCAATGGGCATGAAGCTGGGATACCACGGAAATCTACCAATTACTGAGAGAACGAGTGAACGGCTGCTGCGGCTGCCTATGTATGCCGGCATGACTGGGGAGGAACTACAATATGTGATTTCTACCCTGGAGGAAATTCTATGATCTCAATCACTGGGGCATCCGGATTTGTAGGTAAACATTTGGTCGAGGCACTTAAAGACAGACCGATGATATTTGTCGATCGGCATCATGGCTATGACCTGACGGATGTGAACACACTCATACCGCTGGCAAATCGAAAGATTGACATCGTTGTGCATCTGGCATCACTGACTCCAGCGAATGTATATTCAAAGGACTATTTTAGAACCAATGTCACCGGAACAATCAATTTGCTGAAATCTCTTAGTAAAAGATATATCAAAAAGATCATTTTATTATCATCTATCAGCGTTTATAAAATAAACAAAGACGCAGATACATATTTCAGAGAGGATAGCGAGATTACAACTCTTCAAGAATCCCCTTACGGTTATTCAAAATACGTACAGGAATCACTCATACGGGAATATTGCTCTAAGTATTCTATCAAATGTGTAATATTTAGGGCATCATCGATCTATGGACATGGAATGCCGCCAACATTAATATCAGTATTCAATGAGAGGAGTAAGAGAAACGAAAATCTAGAGATTACAACGAAGAACCATAAACAAAACTTCATTTATGTTAGTGATGTGGTTGAACTGATAAAACAGAGCATAGATAGCGACGCAACAGGCATCTACAATATGTTCTCAGATGACACTTTAGATATTGAACAACTTGCAAAAGCTGTAATTAGCATTAACAACTCATCGTCTGATATCATAAAAAAATACAATTCAGAAGAAAAATACAATAAAATATATTATAATACTAAACTGCATAGAGATTTCAACTTCAAATTCACACCTTTTGGAAAAGATGGATATTAATATGAAAAAAATTATGGTTACTGGTGTCGGTGGTAATGTTGGTCAGGGTATAATTGAAGGTCTCAGGAAAAGCAATTGCGCAAACGCATACTGGATACTTGGCACTGACATAGCCCCATATCCACTATGTGCTGGCTACTCCATGTGCGATGTGGGGGTTCAGGTCCCATATGCCATTGACCCGAGATTCATACCGGCGGTCAAAGAAGTGATCCGTAACAACAGGATAGACTATGTTCTTATCGGCGTAGATGCCGAAGTGTTGCTATATACAAAGCACAAGGAAGAGATAGAATCCGAAACTAGATGTAAGATCATAGTCAGCGATGAATCATTTGTTAATGTAGCGACCGATAAGTATTTAACATATTTATACTTGAAAAAAATAGGGGTAAACTGTCCTGAAACATGGCTTAGACTGCCATTTCCTTCATGCGAATTTCCGGTGATTGCTAAACCAAGAACAGGTCATGGATCCAAAGGGGTTATAGTTATAGATTCATATGATAAAATTGTAGAAAATAAACAAATACAAGATGCAGGGTATTGTTTTCAGGAATATCTTGACGGGGATGAATATACATGTGGGTTGCTGTTCAACCAGGAACATAAACTCATAGACAGCATTATCATGAAGCGTAAACTCGAATGCGGGGTAACTGTTGAGGCGCAGGTTGTGGAGCATGAAGAGATCCAGAAGATGATAGAGAAGTTCGCTGCAGGCACGAATGGAAAAGTGCTAGGATCCATAAACCTGCAGATCAAGATGAAAAACAGTGTGCCTTATATACACGAAATAAACCCGCGGTTTTCAGGAACAACGCAGATGCGGGTTATGGCTGGATATAATGATGTTGCCAGCATCGTGGATAATTTTGCATTTGGCATCCCGATAAAGAAATCAAACCCTAAAAAAGTGTACATGTTCAGGAAAGCGGTGGCTATTGTGGTGGATAAATGCTAATAGGTCTCATATCTGATGTACATTCGAATGCCGTAGCACTCAGTTCGATACTTAATGATTTTGATGGACTTCAGGTGAAAACAATAATGCATGCCGGTGATATTATTGGATACAATCCATATCCAATAGAGACCATCAGGATCTTCCAAGAACAAAACATTTACTCAGTTCTCGGAAACCACGACAGGGCATTAATCACCGGTAACACACAAAACTTTCATCCATTAGCATTGAAAGCTCTTAAATGGACTTCATATAGGGTCTCCGGGCCAGAACGTCAATATTTGCAGGGACTTGATAATATCGCGATTTATTCTATTGATGCAATGAGGATCGGAGTGGTTCACGGCAGTCCAAGGGACTTCAATGAATATATATATCCAAAAGACATGGCTGCAAGTAAAACCATACCCTCTTTTATGTCTGCAATGAACTGCAACGTGCTGGTTTTGGGACATACCCACATACAATTTCAGGTCGAGTACCAGGAAGGTATAGTGGTCAATCCGGGATCTGTGGGGCAACCCAGGGATGGGAATCATGGTGCTGCATTTGCGTTGTTGAACACCGAGACACGAAAGGTTACGTTTCATAGAGCAGATTACGATCACGAAAAAGTTATAGCCGATATATTGAAGGCTAATCTGCCTGTACAATTAGCAGAGAGGCTTCGCCATGGAAGATAACTACCCACTAGGATTTTGGATTGAGCACCAACAAACCGGATGTGTTGCGTGTGGGTCATACCAAGATTATTTTGGCAAATCTGGTGAATACCATTATGTGAAATGCAGTAATTGCGGCACGTTGCAACTACATCCGATGCCGACAAAAACGATGCTCGCAGAATTATATAAAAAAGAATATGTGCAGTCAGGGCACCATATAGATGATTGCTGGATATCAGAACCGCGCAACAGGGCGGTACTGCGAACTATTATAAATACTGAACATCCCCACGGCAAGGTCGTTGACCTTGGCTGCGGTAAAGGGTGCTTGTGTAGCATGCTGCAGGAAAACGGTCTTGATTATATTGGTCTCGAACCTTCATATTGCAACACAGGATTGAATATTGTCCAGGGCGATATTGAATCTATCCAGAATCAGGTATCGGTGATAGTTATGATAGCGGTATTTGAGCATATGGTAGACCATGACGAGTTCCTTGAAAAATGTTATAAAATCCTCAAGCCTGGCGGATTATTGATAATATTATCACCCACAGCACATTTCGCGTCAAGGCTCAGAAAAGAATCACAGGAATTACCGAAAGCCCATAACTTATTCTGCCCACCATGGCATACGGTTTTATTTTCTATTAAGGGAATAAGATATCTAATGAACTGTCATGGATTTGAGGTAGAGTCTGTCAGGGTGTCACCATCCGGGAATAGAACAAGCATCAAAGATAGGATTATAAGGTCGTTTTTCATAGCGCTCAACAGTATTGGTTTTGCGCTCAGAGAAGATTTTCCATTCGTGATATCTCATATTTTCGTTTGCAGGAAGAGGGATAAGGCATGACAAAATATTTAGTATTCGGCAACGGTTTTCTTGGTAATAAATTCAATAACTATTTAGAAAATTCAATAATTTCCAAAGTAAGAATCAAAGATGTCAATGATATATGCGTCGAAATAGAAAAGCACAATCCACAGGTCGTGATTAACTGTATCGGCAAAACAGGTATTCCTAATGTTGATTGGTGTGAATCACATAAAGAAGAAACGTTTTTTTCTAACGCAACAGTACCAACATATATGGCTGAAGTATGTGAAAATATAGGTTTGTATATGGTTCACATGGGTTCAGGGTGTATTTACGAAGGGGATATGATGTATGTAGAGAACACCTCACCAAACTTTAAAGGGTCATTTTACAGCAGGACGAAAATATATTCTGAGCAGATATTGCAGCATTATGACAATATTTTGCAAATCAGGATTCGTATGCCAGTGGACAACAGACCGTCACCAAGAAACCTTATAACAAAACTTATAGGTTACAGCCAGGTAATAAATACTCCTAATTCTATTACATGCATACCAGATCTATTAGATGCAGCAAACATTTTAATGGAAAATAGAAAAACAGGTATCTATAACGTGGTAAACACTGGATCCATAACACACAAAGAAATATTAGAAATGTATCATAATATAGTTGATACCAATTTCAAGATGCCTGAGTTTATAAAGACTGAACAACTTAACACAGTTGCGAAGCGGTCAAACTGTACATTAAGTACAATGAAACTTGGTTGGATTGGAATTAAGATGAGGGGGTCGAAAGAGGCCATAGCTGCATGTATGGGGGAATATAAAAATGGATAAACCAAATGTATTAGTAACAGGTGGTTTAGGATTTATCGGAAGCTGGTATTTCAAATTGTTAGTAATAAACGGATACTGTCCTGTAGTAATTGATAAGTATACATATGCCGCTGATATAAATAGAATCAAAGGCAATGATTATGAAGACGAGATATATATTGGCGATAGATTATATATTAGCGATATATGTGATAGGGAATTGGTAGAAAGTATCATTCAAAAACACGATATTAATATTATAGTCAATTTCGCAGCAGAGACTCATGTGGACAGGGCAATCGCAGACTCCTTAAAATTCATTCATAGCAACATACGCGGAGTCCATGTTTTACTGGAACTGGCAAGGAAAAATGACCTAAAGCTGGTCCAGATATCTACGGATGAGGTTTATGGAAGTATTACGAAAGAATCTTTTGAAGAAAACGATAGGTTAAATCCAGGAAATCCATATTCTGCTACAAAAGCATCAGCTGAACTACTAACCCTATCATATCACAAAACATACGGACTGCCGATTGTCATTACCAGATCATCGAATAATTATGGACCTGGGCAATTCCCAGAAAAGTTCATTCCTAAAATGATTCAGGACGCAAAACAGGGAAAAACCCTCTCAGTATATGGCAATGGTGAGAATATCAGGGACTGGCTTTACGTTAAAGATAACTGTGATGCAATAATGCGGGTGATGGAGCACGGAACCTCTGGAGAAATATACAATATCGGAGGTTGTAACGAGATGACAAACAACCAGGTTGCTCAAATTATATCTAAAAAGTTGAATTCTCCGATAGTGTATGTTCCGGACAGACCCGGGCATGATCTAAGATACTCGATAGATTGCTCAAAGATCCAGCGGGAGATGAACTGGAAACCCGTTACTACATTCGAAAAAGGCATAGATGAAACGATACAGGCGGCAATATCTTGAAAGGAATAATACTTGCAGGCGGATCAGGTTCTAGACTTCATCCATTAACAAAAGTTACAAATAAGCATTTGTTACCTGTATACGACAAACCCATGATATATTATCCACTAAAAACTCTTATTGATGCCGGCATAAAAGATATAATAATAGTTAGTGGAAAAGGGCATGCTGGACACTTTTTGGAGCTTCTTGGCTCCGGGGAGGATATGGATATGGATATCACATTGAGCTACACAGTACAGGAAAAGGCCGGAGGTATTGCACAAGCCCTTGGACTGACACGAAGATTTGTGAAAGATGATACCATTGCAGTGATTTTAGGTGACAATATATTTAGTAATGTTTTCAAGTTCGATGATTTTAATACGGGAGCAAAAATATTCTTAAAAGAAGTTGAGGACGCGCAACGGTATGGTGTTGCTAATATTAAAAACGGTCATTTAGTTTCAATAGAAGAAAAACCAGAGATTCCACAATCAAATCTTGCAGTTACTGGGTTGTATCTCTATGATAACAGAGTATTTGGGATTATTGATAAACTCAAACCCAGCGGTAGAGGCGAACTTGAAATTACCGATGTCAACAACTGGTATTTAAGAAATCAGGAAATGAGTTATGAGATTATTGATGGATTCTGGACAGACGCAGGCACGTTCGAATCATTATATAAGGCAACGATATTCACCGTGTCCTCCAAGGCGCAGGGGGCAGCAGATGTCCCATACTTCGAGAACGGGAGATTAAATAATGTCTAAAACAGCATTAATCACCGGAATTACAGGCCAGAGCGGTTCATACCTGGCAGAATTGTTGTTGAAAAAGGGCTATGAAGTCCACGGTTTAATAAGAAGGCTGAGCGTTCCCAATCTGACAAATATCGAAAGCATTCTGGGCAGCATACATCTTCTCGAAGGCGATCTGATGGATCAGGGATCGCTCGATGCCGCAGTAAGAAAAATCAGGCCAGATGAAGTATATAATCTCGGCGCCCAGAGTTTTGTGGCAACATCATGGACGCAGCCTATATTGACACATGAGATTACGGCATTGGGGGCAGTGCGTTTGCTTGAAGCTGTGCGAAATAACTGTCCGGAAGCAAGAGTTTATCAGGCTAGTTCGAGTGAGCAATTCGGCAACTCTCAGGCGCCACAGAATGAGAACACCCCATTCAAACCCCGAAGCCCCTATGCATGCGCCAAGACATTCGCGCATCTATGTGCTAGAAATTATCGGGAATCTTACGGCATGTTCATTTCATGTGGGATATGTTTCAACCATGAAAGTGAGCGTCGTGGTATAGAGTTCGTCACAAGAAAGATAACTGACGGCGTAGCCAAGATTAGGCTCGGAAAAGCAAAATACATAGAGATGGGAAACCTTGATGCTAAGAGGGACTGGGGATATGCGCCTGATTTCTGTAATGCAATGTGGCACATGCTCCAGCTCGATAAACCGGATGATTTCGTAATAGCTACTGGTGAATGTCATACCGTCCAGGAGTTTGTAGAGAAAGCGCTGGAGGCAGCAGGACTTGAGCCTGATGTAAAAAAATATATTCGTATAAACCCGAAGTTTGTAAGACCCGCGGAAGTCAATGAACTGCGTGGAGACTATTCAAAGGCCAACAAGGCATTCGGCTGGTCTCCGAAGGTCAAGTTCGAGAAACTTGTTAAAATCATGGTGGAGAACGATATAGATAAAAGAAATATAAGATAAAATAAAAGAGGAATATTATGAAACAAATATATAAAATATTAATATCGGTATTTGTTATATCGATATTAGCACTTGCATCAACACAGGCAACAGCAAAAAGGACATATATACCACCACCATACAGTGCTATATATAGTGACAATCCAGGATTGAGCTTCATCAAACTTCCAACCGATTGTGAAAGCAATCCCGGAACCTGTCCAAATATAGTCAGTTACACATTCTATTTGCCGACACCGGCTTATACATATATAGATGTCAGCGGTCAGTTATCTAATATTTACAACGCTGCGGCGGTCACGCTAAAAATAGACAATGTTGATTCAATGACTAGAAGCAGGTTTTTTAATAATGCTGCTGGTTTAAATACCGTTTTTAATACTGGTGTTCAAATATCGACAACAAATCTGTTGTCCCCTGGTAATCATACCATATATTTGTCAGGATATCAGATCAACGGAAGTATAAATCCTGGCACGACCGCAATTGGGCAAATATCTATAACTGTGATTGCTAATCAGAATGGGAATATAGTGAACAGATAGGCTGTACAAAAAATCGATATGCATAGAGCACAAAACCACGTAGATGCGATATGGCGCATTATTTCAGGGTGGGTAATGGTAGATGGTATGGTTTTTTGCTAATTAAGCCAATGTAGCATGAAGCACCCGCCCTTTAGCTTTTCAGACCGCACGGAGCGAAGCGGCGTGCGGTGTGGGTCTAAGCATGGTTCTAAACCAAAAAGAAAAAGACTATGTTTTTACTTTACATTTCTCCTTTTCACACCTTTCTGTTATTTCAGCGGTTATCTTGATTCCTGACAGAAGTAACTCCTTCTCTAATATAGAATAATTCTTATGTCCAGTCGTTGCTGAATCGGATTTAAATTCTAAACAAGTCCCTTTCCTCAAAAGCTTAATGGGAATGCCAGAAATCTCGGTATTTCGAGTATTTACAAACCGAAAGATGGGTTCTTTTCCAATTGTTATTTGACAATGTTCGTACAATTCTTTGTGGTCATTGTCTGGAAATAATTTAGAACGGATAGAAAAACCGTCTGGAGCTGTCAATACGCAAAGATGTGTATTGTCTTGGACTTCAAATGGTTTATCAATAGTTACTCTTGTTATCCATGTAGTTTTCTGGTCGAATCGATCCTTTTCTTTACTCATGTTTACCATTCCGCAGTTTTAACAATCCAATCTCCTGTTTTAACAATCCAATTTCTCTATGTTGGTCTTCGTTTCCTTTGATCAATTTATCAATAACATCCGAAAAAGAGTTATTGAATTTACCCATCTTTAACTTTTCATAGGTCGCATTTTTTATTTGTACCATTTTTGACAAATTAAACACCTCTGTTTATGTAAAGAACCACCCCTATTTTACGTAAAGTAAACCGTAAAGTTAAGAATGAACTATACAGGTTACTTAATATAAACGTTTACGTATATACTTTTCGGTCACCACCAGACTTGTCTGGTGGATAAATCGTACTCCCTTGTATAGCAACATACTTACCCCAAAAAAGAGTGTTGACCTATCATGGCACGTCTGGTCGTGATTACTCATGGGTAGGGGTTTTCTCTACCCCTTGACCCCAACGCTATTTCTTGAAATGAACTGATATGTAAAAAAACCGTTATGCACAGAGCACAAAACCACGCAGATGCGATATGGCGCACGATCTCCATGGCGGGAAGGGTAGATGTATATGGTTTTTTGTTGATCAAGCCCTTTAGTTTTCGGAGTTGGTTACTTCGGCGTCGTACTGGCGTTACGACTTCTTTTTTGGGCATTCCTTCAACCTGATCCATGTTATCTCTTTGCCTGAGTGCTGTCTTCCAACGTAAGCATAGCCAGATTTATTGACCTTGCTTACTTTAGTTTCCTGGACTTCCTGAACATCAAAAAATAGGGAAGGCATTCAATACTCCCGAAAGCACTCTATCGGATAAAATGTCTCTTTTCTCAAGAAGTATAAGAACCTGAAACAATAGTCTTCTCTTGGGCATTTCTCTAATATTTCTTCAGGGCAATTCTCACATATTGGGGCTATCTCTTGCTCATCAGGCAAATCACCACAACCAGCGGGAAGACTCCACCCAAAAAGACTCATAAGTCACATCCTACAATCTTACACTCATTATCCCGTAATGGACACTCCACACAATTTTTCTGTTTTATACAGGTTTCCCAGATTTCCTCATTTGTCATGATTACCACTCAATGACTGAGTCCCAATACCTCTTTGCTGCTCTTTCTTGGGCATCAATGAATGCGTTCATATCCGCCTCTACCTTTGCGTCTTCAAGGTCTTGTTTGATCATCTTCGCTTTTTGTCTTGATTCTTCTGATCCTTTTACACATCTTGGGTTATATCCTGATGGCATATTTAATATCACCAATACTATCTTATGCATCGCATACCATATATAACCTGCGATGCAAGAATAAGACCCCTTAACCTTATTATAGTCATGCCATGGCTCTTTAGAGCGGGGACGGTGACCATGTCACCACCCCTCAACCCAAGCAGGATGATGTTTTTGATAGCTTTGAGTTATTTGTTCAATATCTTCCCCAACCTTCTCGTAATGTCTTTCCTTCACTCGCATGGTGTGATCTGCTGCAGCTGCTGATAATTTTCTACTCCCACCTGCATTATCATGATGACGTTCACCGGATTCACGCAGAGCCATACATGTCACAAGTTTCAAGGTTCTACCATCAACATAGTATCTTTTGATTTTCTGGATACCCAGGATTTTTGCGTACCTGGATATTTTCTGATTGAACCACTCAAGCGAGAGCATCTCCTCGTTTTCATTGATAAATATAGATCCCTTTTTCCGGTTGCTCGCGTATTCCCGGAGCATCTCATTTGTGGAGGGGGTAATGGCTCTTGTTTTTGGGGTTGAAGGCAACCAGTCTTTTGCATGATGGTCTCCTTTTCGTGGTTTGGTCTTTTGCTTGACTTTGAGTGCAGTAACAAGTCCTTGTTTCCTATCCCATTGTTCAACCTGCAGGTTCAGTACTTCAAAAGGCCGTAGTTGAGTTTCATAGATGATCCTAAAAAATGTTTTTTCTCTCAGGTCGATGCTGTGATGTGTGCACATTATCCTGCACTCTTCCACAGTCATCCCTCGATGAAGCAAAGTCTCGGTTGTAAGGAGTTGGTTAGTGTTTGACTTTTGGCGCTGTTTTGGTTCAAATTCTGCTAATATTTGCATGGGAGTTTACCTGTTAACTCAGTGTTTCAACAGTGAAAGACTAAGTACTCGGTTCATCAGATTCCTTAAAGATTATTGCAAGTTCATCTGCATTTTCTTTAAGCATTTTCAACTTATTCTCATAAACTTCAAGAGCTGCGGATATTACACCTATATCTGTAGGTGTATAACTCAACTTGCTGAAAAATAGGTTTATACGTTCTATTCGTTCTATCACGGAATCGTTTAAATATATAGATTTAGGCATTGTAGTAAATCTCCTTCAGTAGTTATACAATTAGATAGTATTTATATTTTATTGATACTTCAATAACTTATCGAGATTCTACAGAAACTATTAAATACTTGTAAATCTATGTTAATCATGCTGTCGGGCATTGAACCCTCTCCCACAGCTAAAGCCGGGAGATTCCCCAGTGTTCATATAAGCTCTCCATGGCTCTCATCCATCTTAATCGTTTGATGGATTACAACATCCATAGCCTCACTTATACTCGTTGCCGGTTTAACGAGCGAACTGCTCTGGCTCTGAGTCCCCTTGAACCCAAAGCTGGTAGGTGTTACCTTGCCTATCGCAGTTTGTTTTACCCTTGATACCGCTTCGCTAAGGATTGGTTCCATACCTTGCCAGAGTTGTTTTGCTCTGGCTATATCAAGGGTGCCTGTATTCACATCAACACATTTCGCCAGATATGCAGCATACAGGTCTCTCTGCATTTCTATTCCGCAGCATATATGCCACCTCTGGCTAAGAGGTTTCTTAACAGCCTCTTCGCAGATATGGCATGTCTGGGATAACTTGGTTGTCTGTGTTGGGAATTCTATCATGTATCCTCCAGCATTTTCAGCTTTTCGTTTGAGGCTACTCATGAACATTGATGGAGCACGGAATCCTATTGATTTGCCAAACATCTTTTGCCATGCTTTATATGACACGTCTTCGGTCTGGATTCTCGTACCCATTGCTAATATTTCGTTTATATCCTGACCGTGAAGGGATTTACGATGAGCTGCTAAGATTCGATCAGTTTCAGATAATTCAAGGCTGGTAGCCTTATATCGGTTCGATTTTTTCCATTTCTTGCTACCTTTCTTACTTTTCTTAACTGTCCTGTTCTCGTTATAATTATCAGGATTGGTTGCTCTCCTTGACCGATCTAACTTCCTCTGCAATTTTCGTTTCTTTTTCTGATCCGGGAGTAACTCACTGCAAAACTGTTTTAGCTCGGCTTTTGTATCTCCAACAATAGCTATTGTGCTTGGGCCAACATCTAACCCTATTTCCTCAGTGCCTATTTTATTCTCTGGATCCTGATATGGTGTTCCTTCAAGGATAAGTTGAACGTAGAATCTGTTCTTGCCATTGATCTTCCTTCGAACAAGTCGGCAATACTTAACCCTGTGTTTTAATCCATATGAAATTAAATCGTTATCGGTATCGATAATACAGGGGATTTCCAGACCTGACCAAGTTAAAGTATTGTTTTTGAAAATCAATCCGGTTGCATTGTTTTTGCCTTCCAGAGAATCAAACTGGTTCTTTCCTTTGAACCGGACATTCTTTGCTATCCCGAATGCTTTTTTCTGAACTGCTTTGAACGCTCTTGTTGCTATCTTCTGAGCGATATGAATACCAATGTGTTCATTTATCCAGCTATTTCTTATCCCGGCAGCGTAATGATGAATATCATATTCCGTGAACCGGTATTTATTATTAAGTTGAATAAATGCTTTTGTCCGTTCCTTGTTTGGCTCACCGTCTTTTGTTTTCGGGAGTTTCTGGATTTCCCGGAAATCTCTGGATTGCCTGATGAGATCAAGACGGTTTAATCCTTCCCCGAGACATGCATTGTATAATTGTCTGCCAGTATCCAGACGTACCAGTATTGTAGATTCGTGTACTGATGTGGTTTTTAAGGGAAGTTCTGTTATGAATGACGGGGTTTTGGATCTCATTGTTTGTTTTGTTCCTCAATGTATTTCTGGATCGTTTCACTACTAACATTTCCTGCGGTTGATACGAAATAAGAATGAGTCCATAACGAAGGAAGTTTAAGAAGCTCAGGATATTCTTTTCTCAACAGGTTAGAGCTTATGCCTTTGAATGCTTTGATCAGATTATGAACAAGTATATTAGGATGAGAAGATACGAACAAATGCAGATGATCCGGCATAATTTCAAGGGCTAAAATATCAATGTTCTTCTCCTTTGCTACTTCATTTATGATTTGCTCTAATCTGGTTTTTATATCTCCAACTAACACTTTCTTCCTTCTTTTAGGACACCAGATTAAATGGTAGTTTATGAGGAAAACCTTGTTCCTTGAATGTTTATATTGCATGTTTCATCTACAACAATGTTGTTATTACGTATATAGTTATCGACTGTGTAAGGGGTTCGCTATCCCCACGGTTGAAACCGGGGGCTTGCGCTCACCCCTTAACCCCACGATTTTGTCAGCTTCCCTTGTCATTTAATTTTGGCTGTCCGGCAGTAGTCAAATCTGGAGAGAAAATAAATGCCATCAAGTTCAATAAAAAATCGGATACGAGGTGACTAAATATAGTCCATTATTCTGTCCATTATTCTGATAACTCTGTCAAAATGTATTAAAAATAATTAATACTTTCAATATAGGATACTATTAAATAGTAGTAAGTAGTAATATATACTAATGCTAAAGACAGTAAAGATTGAAGAAAAAACGCATGACAGGTTATCTAATTATGGTCATAAAAACGAAACATTTGACCAGATAATAAATAGATTATTGGACGAAATAATCAAGAAGTGACTTATGCAATTAATTAGAACAGAGCAAATTCAAATAGACGGTACAGAAGAACTCAGTAGCCTTTGCCATCTATCGAAGAATCTCTGGAACGAATCATTATACCCGATGCGACAGGCATACTTTCATAATAAACATCATCCAGAAGAACCAAAAGAGAAAATACCGGGCTATAATGTTCTTGCAGGAACAATGAAATCATCAGAGAATTTCAAAGGACTCAATGCACAATCAGCACAACAATTACTGAAAACACTTAATGGTTTTCATAGCCTGGAAGAACCTATAATCCTTTTGAATCATCCTAAAAAGGGCGTGATAATCGAAGGCAGGTCTTGCAGGCACGGTCATGACATATCAGAAACTAAGGACTGTGCAGAATGCCACCATCTTAAAGCGATCACATCAACAAAAAAGACTGGGTACAGGTTAACAGAAGAAAGATTACTATCGATCTATGGAGTTTGTACTTGGAGCTACTGGAGGATCATCTGGCGCAGCGATAAACCCAAGAAATGTGTTAAGCTGAGTAAGTTTTTTCAAGATCAATATACAGAACAAGAGAGACAGACAAATAGACAATAAATAGGTAGGAGAAACAAATATGGAATTTAATATAACAGTCCCCGATAAAATTGTTTTAAAGGGAGAATTGTCAGAAAGATCGATCAGTTTGGAGAATTGCCATAACCAGGATGAGATAATAGATTATCTCAATTCGTATATTGCAATCCTTCACAATCCAAGTCTTGAGCACAACCGCTCAAATGAGAATGAGATAATGAAGTTTTTCAATGCACAGGAAGATAAATAAATAGAAGTTAAGAATAGCCATCAAACGGAGAACAACCATGGCAATAGAAAAAGAACAACATAAATCAGAAATAGAAAACATCGTTAGCCGGCTCACGGCAGCCGGGGTACAGATAGATGAAAAAGAAAAGCAGGAAATCGAACAGAAGTTTATCCAGCTCGTTCAGTTTCGGGTCCAGCCTGCAGAAGCGATTCGAACCGTTACCCAAGCAATGCTTAAAAAGCACGGCATTGAAACCAAATACTGGGGTGGATCTGGAGGCAAGGCGCCTGCAGTCAAGATAAATCAGATCAAGGCAGATAACGAATGGCTCTCTCTGAAAGCCAAAATCGTGCAGATATGGGAAAATCGATCTGATAAGGTCGTAAGGACGGGGCTTATCGGGGATGAAACCGGAGTGATCAAGTTTACCATCTTCACAAAGAATGAAGATACCATCCCGGAAGGTTTCGCGGAAGGGAATTCATATCTTTTCGAGAACATGGTATCGTCAGTATGGCAGGCGCAGGTCAGCGTTAAGGCAAATAAGACAACCAAGATAACACTATGCGATGACGTAGATGCCCAGAGGCGCACGGAGACGAGAACAGGAGTGATCACTGCAATTTCGTCCGGATCAGGACTCATAAAACGATGTCCTGAATGCAATCGATATCTGGTGAAAGGCGCATGTGGAGAGCATGGAAAAGTGGAAGGAAAATACGATTTGCGTATTAAAGCGGTATTCAGCCCATTTGGAGGGAATGAGTTGATTGACCTGATAATAGGTACTGAACCGACCGCAGCACTTACGGACCTATCTGTTGCTGCCGCGAAGGAGATAGCAACAGAGAGCCTTGATGCTGCGGTCATAGAGGACAGATTCAGGAAAGAACTTGTGGGTAGGTACTATGAGGTTACTGGTTCGATGTTAGACAGCGGAATGCTTGTGGAAAGCATCAGACATATAAACGTCTGCACCCAGGAAGCACTTGCTGAGGCGCTGAAAGAAGCGGAAGCGGGAGGTGGACTATGATTGCAGGATTTTTAAATCTATTTGCGGCAGGATTTGCTGGAGTGGCTGCCATATATTTTATATGGCTAACGTTAAAATTCCCAGTCAAACATCTTGGTGGCCTAGCTGCGATAGCACTTAGGTTGTTTCAGATTAGTTGCATAATACTGTTTATAAGTCTCATGATCTTAAATATGTGGCAATTTTATGCCAGGGGTGTTTGATATGTCCAAAAATAAAACAATAGCCATAGCGCATGCAGATCAAGTCGGTGGGGCCATGGATATATTGGAAAACTGGGCAGCAGAGTTACAAAAATATGCTGAATCGCTGGGATACAATGTGATTGATATCAGCGGATC